>Ga0208888_100035_pt1 | contig 126281 bp, 113 predicted proteins | sample LakWasM115_HOW13_2_FD_183929 | JGI IMG/M metagenome (GOLD analysis project Ga0208888, IMG submission 183929) | Freshwater sediment methanotrophic microbial communities from Lake Washington under simulated oxygen tension - Sediment Metagenome... | ecosystem: Environmental > Aquatic > Freshwater...
TCCATGGCATGCTGAAAGCTAAAAAAGAATTTGACGGGACTCGTTTTTACACGTTTCCTGTTGAAGCAAATTCATAAGATTTTATGATTTTTGCAAATTTGGGCTTGTGTCTTAAGAGAGTATCTACTTGACTTAGCTTTACGTTATACGGACACGGAAAATAAGGAAAAGGAAAATGAAAATGATATATCGATATTGCACACCTGCTGGTGTTTGATATTCTACTTAATTTGAGGCTAAAAGCCTCTCAAATTTCTGAATTCAATGACCCATTTGAATTGGCTCTTGGTGTTCAAATAAAAACAGCCGAGGCGAATATTCAAAAAGACTTTGAAGAGCGGCCTGATCTTTTGGCCGATTGGAAAGTGACTATGAGGGAACAGAAAATCTCATTCCAAGAAGATTCTATTGAAGATATCATCCAAAAAGTTGCCGCTTTCCAAATATCAGACCTTAGAAGAGTCGCCGAACTTATTCGAAATGAATGGAATGATAAACTCGGCGTTGCTTGTTTTTCCAGAGATTTCGATATAATCCAAATGTTGGCTCATTACGCCGACGATCACAAGGGTATTATAATTGGGATTGACGAGAAAGTTTTAACCTCCAAATCAGAGGAACTCTTCGATATTGAATATAAAAATGAACTCACAAGAATCCCCGTATTTGCAAATCCTGAAAACATCCCTCTGTATGAGCCTTACATCAAGCAGGCCTTACATCGTAAAGAGGAGAAGTGGAGTTATGAAAAGGAGGTACGGGTTTATATAGATTTGGACAAGAAAAGCCCCGATGGCAGATTTTATATAGGCATTACGGCAGATGCGGTGAAAGAAATTTACTTAGGCTTGCGTGTTCATGAGACAACCGAAATCATTGCCAAAGAAATTGTTAATAGACCAAAATTTAGGCATCTTAAGCTTTTCAAAATGAGTATGCACTCTGATGAATACAAGTTGGTGCGAACAAAAATAGAAATGTAATCTATCGCTCTCTCCAATTTTCTCCATCCCATTTTCAATTTCCTGTCGACAAACAAAGACCGCTCTGCATTGGCTGTAGTCTGTGGTTTTATCTTTAAAAAACCAACATACTTTCAGAAGGGGCTGAGTAAAAACTTCATGTCCTTCGTGTCTTCGTGGTGAATCTATAAAATCCAATTTACTGCCAACCCTACCTCCCCAATCAAAAACCGATATTTGTGTTGTATAATCCCAGCTAAACGGCCCATCTTGCAGCGCTCTGTTTTCCAGTCCGCTCAAGATAATGCTCTATTCAACAAATAACCGAGTTTAAGTCATGGACTATTCAATAGAAACCGCGCCACTAGAAGAACTGCAATGCGATTGTGTTATTGTCGGTGTTTATCAAGACCAACAACTCAGTCCGTCGGCAACCACCCTTAACAGCAGCACCAACGGGCTGATTAACACCATAGTCAGCCGCGGCGACCTGAGCGGGAAAAACGGCGAAACCGTGTTAATCAACGCGGTTCCGGGCAGCAAGATTGAACGTATTTTGCTGGTCGGTCTGGGCGAGAACAAGCCTTTATCCGGCAAAAACTACAAAAAAGCTCTGCTGGCCGCTGTCAACAGCCTGAAAAAGCCGCAAATAAAATCGGTCGTCTGCTGCCTGGCGGAATGCGATGTGACAGACCGCGACCGGCAATGGAAATCTCAACAAATCATCGAAGTTTTTAACGATGCTGCATATCAATTTACCCACACAAAATCCGATAAAGAAACCGAAAGCAAGATTGAAAAAATCTCCATTGCCGCCTCGGAGACTGAACAGACTTTGACGCACGCCGGATTAGTGCAAGGCAAGGCTGTTGCCGAAGCTATGAATTTAACCAAGCATCTTGGCGATTTACCGGGCAACCTCTGCACACCGACCTTTCTTGCCGAACAGGCGCTTGAACTGGGCAAAAAATACGCCAGCCTGGCGGTTAAGATACTGGAAGAATCCGACATGGCGGCACTGGGCATGGGCGCTTTCCTGTCCGTCTCGCGCGGCAGTCGTCAACCTGCAAAGTTAATTACCCTGGAGTATCAAGGCGGCGAGAAAAACGCCAAGCCTATCGTGCTGATCGGCAAAGGCCTCACCTTTGACGCGGGCGGCATTTCATTAAAACCGGGCCCCGGCATGGATGAAATGAAATACGACATGTGCGGCGGAGCGACTGTTCTGGGTACCTTGCTCGCCGTAGCGCAAATGCAGCTGCCGCTGAATATTGTCGGCCTGATCCCTTCATCGGAAAACATGCCCGACGGCGACGCCAATAAGCCGGGCGACATTTTAACCAGCATGTCCGGCAAAACCATTGAAGTGTTAAATACCGACGCCGAGGGTCGTCTGCTGCTTTGCGACACTTTGACTTATGCGGAACGCTACAACCCCGATGTAGTGATAGACATCGCCACCTTGACCGGCGCGTGCGGCGTGGCTTTAGGCCGCGTTGCCAGCGGCCTGCTCGGCAACGACGACGCCTTGTGCAATGAACTGACTGCGGCCGGCGAGATCGCCAACGACAACATCTGGCGTTTACCGCTCTGGGAAGAATACCAGGAACAACTTAAATCCAATTTCGCCGACATGGCCAATGTCGGCGGCAAAGATGGCGGCACCATCACCGCCGCCTGTTTCCTGGCGCGATTCGCCGAAAAATTCCGCTGGGCGCATCTGGACATTGCCGCCACGGCTTGGCGCACCGGCCCAACCAAAGGCGCAACCGGCCGTCCTGTGCCGCTATTAAGCCAATATCTGATCAGCCGTGCGCAACCATCACAGAACATAAGTGGCTGAAGTCAGCTTTTATATACTGCCGTCGGAATCGCTGGAAGAGAGGTATCTGTTTGCCTGCAAACTGATCGAGAAAGCCTATCGTAGCGGCAGTTTTTGTTACGTGCTGACCGATTCTGCCGAACAAAGCCGAACCATAGACGACCTGCTCTGGACTTTCAGGGCAGGCAGTTTTATTCCGCACCAGATATATACCGGCGAGCCGCCTGATATCGCCAGGGATGGTGTGTATGCCGCAGGCTCGCCGGGAGCGAGCGCGGCCACGGAAAAAGTCATCCTGATCGGCTCGCTGGATGCGCCCGAACACTGGCAAAAAGTCCTGTTCAACCTATCCTCGCGCTATCCTGACGTAGGGCCGCAAACCGAGCGCATTCTTGAAATACTGGATAATAGCGAAACAACCAAAGAAGCGGGCAGAAACCGTTATCGCCGGTACCAACAGTCAGGCATGCCGGTTACTACGCATAAAGACTGGTAACAAATAAATCATCATACGCATCAACTATTACAAAAAAAGAGCGCCCATCCATGGAAAAAACATACGCCCCGCATTCAATCGAACAACGCTGGTATCAAACCTGGGAAGAAAAAGGCTATTTTGCGGCCAAACCGGAGGGTGAATCCTATTGCATCATGATCCCGCCGCCCAACGTCACCGGCAGTTTGCACATGGGCCATGCGTTTCAGGACACCATCATGGATGCGCTCACCCGCTACCACCGCATGAAAGGCTTCAGCACCTTATGGCAGCCGGGCACCGACCATGCGGGTATTGCCACGCAAATGGTGGTGGAACGTTTATGCAATGCGGAAGACAAGACCCGCCATGACTATGGGCGTGAAAAGTTCATCGAAAAAATCTGGGAATGGAAAGAGGAATCGGGCGGCACGATTACCCGTCAATTGCGGCGCATGGGTTCTTCGCTGGACTGGAACAAAGAGCGTTTCACGATGGATGACGGTATGTCCGATGCGGTGCAGGAAGTGTTTATCCGGCTTTATGAAGAAGGCCTGATTTATCGCGGCAAGCGCTTGGTTAACTGGGATCCTGTGCTGCACACCGCGGTTTCCGACCTGGAAGTGTTGTCGGAAGAAGAAAACGGCTCCATGTGGCATTTGCGTTACCCGCTGTCGAACGGCCAGGGGCATTTGATCGTCGCAACCACCCGCCCTGAAACCATGCTCGGCGATGCCGCGGTAGCGATTCATCCGAATGACGAGCGCTATAAACACCTGCTCGGCGAGTTCGTGGAACTGCCGTTAACCGGCCGCCGCATTCCGATTATTGCCGACGAGTATGTCGATCCCGAATTCGGCACCGGCTGCGTCAAGATCACCCCGGCCCATGACTTTAACGATTACGAAGTTTGGACGCGCCACCGCCATACGTCGGCTATTCAAGACTTGCCGCATGGCGGCTTGATTAATATTTTAACTGTCGACGCGAGCATCTGTGCCGAAGAGTTAGTCCCTGTTCAATATCAAGGTCTTGATCGCTTTGAAGCGCGTAAGAAAATCGTCGCCGATCTTGATGCCGCAGGTTTACTGGAAAAAATCGCCGACCATAAATTGATGGTACCGCGCGGCGACCGGACCAACAGCGTTATCGAACCGCTGTTGACCGATCAGTGGTATGTCAAAGTAGCGCCGCTGGCCGAACCTGCGATTGCCGCTGTTGAAAACGGCGACATCAAGTTTGTACCGGATAACTGGAAAAACACTTATTTTGAATGGATGCGCAATATCCAGGACTGGTGTATCTCCCGACAAATCTGGTGGGGGCATCGCATCCCGGCTTGGTACGACGAACTGGGCAATATTTACGTCGGCAACTCCGAGCAGGCCGTTCGCGCCAAGCATAAGCTGTCGGCCGACTACCCGCTTAAACAGGATGAAGATGTGCTGGACACCTGGTTTTCATCAGCGTTATGGCCTTTCTCCACCCTGGGTTGGCCGGAAAACACCGAAGAACTGGCCAAGCATTATCCGACCAGTGTACTGGTGACCGGCTTCGACATCATTTTCTTCTGGGTGGCGCGGATGATTATGATGGGCCTGAAATTCCAGGGCAAAGTACCGTTTAAGGAAGTCTATATCCACGGCTTGGTGCGGGATGCCGAAGGACAGAAGATGTCCAAGTCCAAAGGCAACGTGCTCGACCCGATTGACATCATCGACGGCATAGAACTGGAAGCGTTGGTTGCAAAACGTATTTCCGGCATGATGCAGCCGCATTTGGCCAAAAAAATCGAGCAGGATACGCGCAAACATTTCCCTGACGGCATCCAGTCTTACGGCACCGATGCGTTGCGTTTTACCTTTGCTTCATTAGCCTCCACCGGTCGCGATATTCGCTTTGACCTTGCCCGCACCGAAGGTTACCGCAATTTCTGCAACAAACTGTGGAACGCGGCGCGTTTCGTGCTGATGAATACAGAAGAGCAGGACAACGGCTTATCCGACGCGCCTTGCCAATACAGCCAGGTGGATCGCTGGATTACTTCCCGTCTGCACCAGGTAACGGCAGTAACCAGCAACGCTATCGACAATTACCGTTTTGACCTCGCGGCCCAAGCCATTTATGAATTCACCTGGAATGAATACTGCGACTGGTATCTGGAGCTGGCAAAAATATCCCTGCAATCGAATGATGCGGCGTTGCAACGCGGCACGCGTAAAACCCTGCTGACGGTTCTGGAGTCGATTTTACGTTTGGCGCATCCAATCATGCCGTTTATCACCGAAGAAATCTGGCAACGGGTCGCGCCGTTGGCAGGTATTGAAGCTGACACCATCATGTTGCAACCTTACCCGGTTGCCGATGAAGCGCACATCGACAGCAATGCGATCGCCGAAACCAACTGGGTGATGAACTTTATTCTGGGTGTGCGCCGTATTCGCGGCGAAATGAATATCGCCCCCAGCAAGCCGCTGCCGATATTTTTGCAAAACGGCTCTCTTGCTGACCAGCAAAGCTTAAACAACAACCTGGTTTATCTGCAAAAACTGGGCAGACTGCATTCAATCACCTGGTTAACGCCTAATGAAAGTACGCCGGAATCGGCAATTGCTTTAGTTGGCGAGATGAAAATCCTGATTCCAATGGCGGGCCTGATTGACAAAGAAGCGGAACTGGCGCGACTGGAAAAGGAAATTCAAAAAATCAATAATGATTTGCCCAGAGTCGAAGGCAAGTTAAATAACCCGGCGTTCGTCGATAAAGCGCCGCCGGAAGTGATCGATAAGGAAAAAGCCAAGCTGGCCGATTTGCGTTCAATGCTTAACAACCTTGAACAGCAGCAACGCAAAATACAGGCTTTATAAAAAAAGCGGACGAAAGGCTAAAGGCAAAGGAAATCCCTCCTTTAGCCCTTAGCCTTTCGCCTTGTACCCTCCCCCTTTTTCATCTATATTTGTCTAAACAACCGACAAAGCAATCATCATACCTATGACTACCGCATCAACAAATTTACAATTTAGTGGCCTTACACGGTGCTTGATTGAAAAAGGCTTGCTAACTGAGAGCGATGCGCAAATTCATAGTCAGGAAGCACAAAAAAACCAGGTCCCGCTAATACGCTATCTTGTTGCCAATAAGCTGATTAACAGCAAAGCTTTGGCATATCAAGCCTCGCAAGAATTCGGCGTCCCTTTTTTTGATCTGGATGCCATTGACTTCCGTAGGCTCCCTATCAATCTGGTCAGTGAAAAGCTGATCCGCAAATGCCATGCGCTGCCCCTGTTCGCCAGAGGCAAAACCCTATTCGTCGCCGTATCGGACCCGACCGACTTTCGCGCTCTGGATGACATCAAGTTTCACAGTCGCCTTAACCCCGAAGCCATTCTGGTTGAAGAAGACAAACTGATCAAAGCCATCGAAGCCTCCTTAGAGGCCGCCGATACATCGATGACTGATATGCTTGATGAGGATCTGGAAAACCTGGATATCACCGGAGGCGAAGAAGATACCGCTAAAGCCGATGTTAACTCGGATATTGATGATGCGCCGATTGTCCGTTACGTCAACAAGATACTATTGGACTCCATCAAACAGGGAGTATCCGATATACATATGGAACCTTACGAAAAAACTTTCCGCATCCGCTATCGATCGGACGGCATACTCCGCCAGGTTGCCTCCCCCCCTCCCAGCATCGCCAATAGACTTGTCTCCCGCCTTAAGGTCATGTCTAAAATGGATATTGCTGAGCGCCGGGTTCCGCAGGACGGCCGTATCAAAATGACCTTGTCCAAGAATCGTGCGATTGATTTCCGGGTAAATACCTGTCCTACCCTATTCGGCGAAAAAGTCGTTTTACGTATCCTGGACCCCACCAGCGCCCAGCTGGGTATCGAAAAGCTGGGTTTTGAGCCGGAACAACAACGGATTTTCCTTGAGGCTATCAATAAACCCTACGGCTTAGTGTTGGTAACAGGGCCAACGGGTAGCGGTAAAACGGTTACGCTCTATACGGGGTTGAATATCCTCAACACCATGGAGCGGAATATTTCCACCGCCGAAGACCCTGTCGAAATTACCGTGGAAGGCATCAATCAGGTCAATATGAATCCTAAAGCAGGCCTAACCTTCGCCAGTGCTTTACGCGCCTTTTTACGGCAGGATCCTGACATTATCATGGTGGGCGAGATTCGTGATTTGGAGACCGCCGAAATTGCCGTCAAAGCCGCGCAAACTGGACATTTGGTGCTATCGACCTTACACACCAATGATGCGCCGCAAACTTTGAATCGCCTCATGCAAATGGGCATACCGCCCTTCAACATTGTTGCTGCGGTCAACTTGATTATGGCCCAACGTTTGGGACGGAGGCTTTGTGAACACTGTAAAGTCCCCGCCAATTTTCCTGATAAAGTCCTCCTTGATGCAGGCTTTAAACAAGAAGAGTTGCACGACCTTAAAATATTCAGCGCGGTGGGCTGCGAGCATTGCACCAATGGCTATAAAGGCCGAGTCGGCGTTTATCAAGTCCTGACGCTCACCGACAAAATGCGCTCACTGATATTAAACGGGGGTAATACCGATCAACTGGCGGAATGCGCCTTGGCGGAAGGCTTTAATGACTTACGCAGATCAGGATTAAACAAAGTGCGCATGGGCATGACCAGCCTGGAAGAAATTGATCGAATCACCAAGGAATAAACATGGCAGAGCAAACTGAACAAATCGATTTCGTCTGGTCGGGAACCGATAAAAACAAAAAGAAAACCGGAGGAATAATCTCTGCAAAAACCGAAGTTATTGCCAAAACCGAGCTGCGGCGGCAGGGCTATCGGGTTGTTACATTCAAGAAAAAACCCAAGCCGCTATTCAGCGCAAAAGTCCAGGCTATCACGCCGGGCGATATAGCCATTTTTGCCCGGCAATTAGCCACCATGCTAAAAGCAGGCGTGCCTTTGGTTCAGTCATTCGATATTGTCGGCAAAGGCCACGACAATGCCAGCATGGAGATTCTGCTGCTGGGCATCAAAGCCGACATTGAAGGCGGTGACACCTTAGCTGAAGCCCTTAACAAAAGGCCGCTGTATTTTGATGAATTATTTTGTAACTTGGTTGCCGCAGGCGAACAGGCGGGGGTATTAGAAACGCTGCTGGATAAGATCGCCACCTACAAAGAAAAAACCGAGTCTATGAAGAAAAAGATCAAAAAGGCCCTGACCTATCCGATCGCCGTCATAGTCGTGGCTTTTGTTGTCACCACCATCCTGCTGATTTTTGTGGTACCGGTTTTTGCCGACATGTTCAAAAGCTTTGGCGCAGATTTGCCCGCCTTCACCAAAATGGTTGTTCATATGTCCGAATGGATGCAGGCATGGTGGTATATTGTTGTCGGTATTGTTGTCGGCATCGTTTACACATTCGGCTATTTTAAAAAGCGATCCAGAGCATTTAATCATTTCCTGGATAAAACCCTGCTAAAACTTCCGATAGTCGGCCTCATTTTAAACAAGTCCGCTGTTGCGCGTTTTGCCAGAACCTTGGCAACCATGTCAGCAGCGGGGGTACCCTTGGTAGAGGCTCTGGAGTCCGTTGCCGGCGCCTGCGGCAACATTATCTACACCGAAGCCGTTTTAAAAATGCGCGAAGAGGTGGCAACCGGACAAAGACTTCAATTCGCCATGCAGCAAGCAGGTCTTTGGCCGCATATGGTGGTACAAATGGTGGCTATAGGCGAAGAATCAGGCTCCATGGATTCTATGCTGTTGAAAGTTGCCGACTTTTTCGATGAAGAAGTCGACAATCTTGTTGATAATTTGAGCAGCTTAATGGAGCCTATTATTATGGTGATTTTGGGCACTTTAGTCGGCGGCCTGGTTGTCGCCATGTATTTGCCGATATTTAAAATGGGTGCCGCGGTCGGCTAAACCTGACAAGAAATGCACATTAAACAGCATAATGGCCCATTCGCCTTGTTTTTAAATTGCTCCAGTAGAAGCGGCTATCAACCCCAGTCGATACAGCCTTAAGTTAAGCTACTCGCAAAAGCGCCCATCGTAGAACACTAACCCTCAAAAAAACACAGATGCAACAGCTTAGTATGCTTTTAAATATCCCCACTCTCTTTTCGGTGCTGGCCGGTGTTATCGGCCTGCTTGTCGGCAGTTTTCTCAATGTTGTTATCTATAGATTACCGATAATGATGCAACGAGGATGGCGTAAGGAATGCCTGGACTATCTGCAAATCAGCCCGGAAACAGCACCAACCGACGACGCCCTGAATGCAGGATCGGCAGAAGAACCCTTCAACCTGATTCTTCCCCTATCCCGCTGCCCCAGCTGCAACACGCCCATCAAGCCTTACCAGAACATTCCGGTCATCAGCTACCTTTTTTTAAGCGGCAAATGTGCAAAATGCGGCTGTCGCATTTCAATGCGTTATCCGATCATAGAAGCGTTCACGGCGCTAGCCTCAATCGTAGTGGCTTGGCATTTCGGCTATACGCCCCAGGCCGTTTTTGCCCTGATACTGACTTGGTCGTTGATTGCGTTAATTTTTATTGATGTCGACCACCAGTTATTACCCGACTCCATCACCCTCCCCTTACTTTGGCTGGGGATGTGCCTGAGCCTGTTTAATGTTTTTACTGATGCCCACGCCAGCATCATCGGCGCTGCTGCCGGCTATGCGGCCCTTTGGGCGGTCTTTCACCTGTTTAAACTGGCAACCGGCAAAGAAGGCATGGGCTATGGCGATTTCAAATTGTTGGCTTTATTCGGCGCCTGGCTAGGCTGGCAGTACTTGCCGATTATCATTTTATTATCATCACTGGTCGGCGCGGTCATTGGAGTGGGCATGATCATTTTTGTCAAACACGATCATAACGTCCCCATTCCCTTCGGCCCCTATTTAGCTGCCGCCGGATGGATAGCGTTGTTATGGGGAAATGACCTCAACCACCTCTATTTGACCACCGTAGGCCTGTAAGGTCATGTTGAAAGTCGGCCTCACCGGCGGCATAGGCTGCGGAAAATCGACTGTTGCCGAAATTTTCGCCGACTTGAATATCCCGGTGCTTGATGCCGACCAAATAGCCCATAGCCTGGTCGAAAAAGGCCAACCCGCACTGGCTCGAATACAGCAGGAATTTGGCGCCTCCGTCCTGAACCCGGACGGTTCGCTGAACAGACGGCATCTCAGGGAAATGGTTTTTTCCGACCTTAAGCAAAAACAGAAACTTGAATCGATACTCCATCCCTTAATCTATAAAACCCTGCAAGCGGAACTTGAAACGCTGGCCGCTCCCTACTGCATTATAAGTATTCCATTATTATTCGAAACCGACATGACGCATTTTGTTGACCGGATACTGGTTATCGACTGCCCGGTTGAAACACAGATCGAACGCGTTAAAATCCGGGATAACCTGACTATTGAAAGAATACAATCCATAATCGACAATCAAGTATCGCGCGCATACAGAATAGCAAAAGCCGATGATTTGATTGATAACTCAACGACTGATTATAGACTTGCAGAACAGGTAAAAAAACTGCACAATTTATATCTTTCATTAAGCGCTTGCCGGGATTAACTTGTCTGTGAACACCACTATTACCTATGAATTTCCACTCAATGAACGCATCCGGGTTTTCATACGGTTAGAACAACTTTTCCAACAATTCAGCCATTTCTTAACGGGGGAGACGGTCGCCGATAAACGCGCCGCGATTAATGTGCTGCTCGACATCATGACAATTTTCAGACGCAATGACCTGAAATCGGAAATACTGAAAGAGCTGGATCGCCACGCCAATGTGCTGAATAAAATCGCCCATAACCAGAGCGTCGACACCCAAAAACTGGAAGAACTGCTTAACAAATTAAATGAAACCAGCAAAAAGCTTTATGCCACCAACGGAAAGATCGGTACCCGCGTCATGGAAAGCGACCTGTTCCAAAGCATAGCTCAACGCAGTTCCATCCCTGGCGGCACCTGCTCCTTTGATTTACCCGAGTTCCATTATTGGCTGGAACAGGATGAAGCCATTCGATTAAAAGACCTGGAACACTGGAGCAAGCCCTTTGCCGACATTCGTATCGCAATTGACTTGATCCTTAATTTTATCCGTAATTGCAGCTCGCCTACCCAAGAGGTTGCTGAAGCAGGCTTCTTTCAATTTTTGCTGGACACCAACCAACCCCATCAACTGCTTAAAATAAGCCTGGATAAATCCATACACTGCTTTGCAGAAATCAGCGGCGGCAAACACCGCTGCACCATCCGGTTCATGGCGCCGTCTTCCGACAACAAACGTCCGACACAAAGCCCTGATGACATTCCTTTTTCCTTAACCTGCTGTCTTTTCTAATGTCGTCATCCAGCAAACCGCTCATTGTAAAATGCCCCAACTGCGGATGTTCCGTACCCTGGGTTCCTGAACAACAATCCAAACCATTCTGTTCCGAACGTTGTAAATTGATTGATCTGGGAGAATGGGCAATGGAAGAAAAGAGGATTCCCGGACAATCTGTGTCATTGGAAGACGATAGCGAGGACGATACTTTTTTTCATTAACCGGGCTGCCTACCTTATCCCGCGGAAGCATCGCCACCGGCACGACAAGATACGCCCGACTGCAAATCCTATGCTTCAAATGCCCCAGGTTGCCGGTCAAAACAAGACTGGCGTGACTGGGCTCATCTAAAAAATGCCCAATATTTAAGTTTGGCTTTACAACGCTGGACGCCTCTGCCTCTTGAATATTCTTGCGTTACAAAGTAATTTTATAGTCCTCCTTCCTTCAATTGACATAGCAACAACACTAACACCCCGCTTGCTGACAACGTTACCCCGGGAGAAACCTGAATACCTTTTCCATGCGCGTACACCAAAATACTAAACCTGCCCTATGGCAACCACTATAAGGAAATCTAATCATGGCTATAGAAATAGAACATAAATTTTTGCTCGCCAACGATGACTGGCGCAAGCACGTTAGCCACTCGGTAAAATATCGACAGGGCTATTTAAGCTCTCAGGCAACCAGCTCAATCAGGGTTCGGATCAGCGACGACCATGCCTGGTTGAACATCAAAACGGCGACTATCGGCACTCACCGGCATGAATACGAATACGAAATTCCGATGACTGATGCAAATGAGATATTAGATAATCTTTGCAGAAAACCATTAATCGAAAAAACCCGTCATTTCGTCACTGACGATGCCAATCTTTGGGAGATAGATGAGTTTGAAGGTGATAATCAGGATTTGATAGTCGCTGAAATTGAACTGGACGAAACAGGACAATCTTTTTCAAAACCGCCCTGGTTAGGCTTGGAAGTCACCGGAGATTTGCGTTATTACAACAACAATCTCGCGATACATCCTTACTCGGAATGGCGTGAAGACTAAATATTTCATAGACATATTGAAATATTATGAGTTTTGTTCTATATTTTCCGCATGAAAAAATTAGTTTTTGTTGTTTTATTACTACTATCAACTCAATGTTTTGCGGAGAGCCTTAAAGACTCTTTAAAAAACATTGAAGCCGAATGGGCATCTGTTTACTACAGCATGCCCAAAAGCAAACAAGGGCCTGCTTATGTTCAACTGCTCGATAAGGCTGCGACCTTGGCCCGGCAATATCCGAATGCCGCCGAACCCATTTTCTGGCAGGCCGTGCTAAAGGCGACTTATGCCGAACAACAAGATGCTTTTTCTGCGCTTGGCGCCATTCATGAGGCCCGTGATTTACTAATCAAAGCCATCAAAATCAACCCGAAAACCATGGGCGGATCGGCTTATGTAACATTGGGCACGCTATATTACATGGTGCCCAAATGGCCTATCTCATTCGGCGATGACGACGCCGCCAAACAAATGCTGGAAGCCGCGCTGAAGATCAATCCTGACGGCATTGATGCCAACTATTTTTACGGCGAATTTTTGTTGCTACATAACAAACCCAACGAGGCGGCTCTTTATTTTGAAAGGGCAACCGCGGCTCCGGCCCGTACTGAACAACTTTATGCCGACAATCAACTTAAAGCGGAAGCAAAACTCGCCTTAAAAAACACTCACGAACGAAAAATCAACGGCGAAAAAGGCATATTTTTATCTGTATTTAGTTCGGCAAGCGCAAAGTAAGCCTTATACTCACCATCACACCCCATTCTGCTAAATGACACCTTTAACAAACTCGGCATTCAATCATGTAATGCTTTCTGCTAGAATAGCGCCCTAAATTAAAAATTAACTTTCCTGGTAAAAATTATGGCTTTTGTCGTCACCGAAAACTGTATTAAATGCAAATTTACTGATTGTGTAGATGTATGCCCTGTAGATTGCTTTCATGAAGGCCCTAACTTTCTGGTTATTGATCCTGATGAATGTATTGATTGCACGTTATGCGAACCTGAATGCCCTGCCAACGCAATTTTTGCAGAAGATGAATTGCCGGAAGGACAAGAAGTTTTTATCGCATTAAATGCAGAACTAGCCAAACAATGGCCTGTTATTACGGATGTAAAGCCGGCTTTACCTGATTCTGATGAGTGGAATGGTAAAGAAGGCAAGCTCGATCTACTGGAAAGATAACGCCTTCGCGGTCAATTTCAGACGCAATGCCTTAAGTTAAGCTGTTTGAGAACCAACAGCTTAACCGGCACGCGGGCTTTAACAAGCGCTAAACGGCCATCACTCCCACACGCCGCTTAAGCGGGTCGCCCTCCTGTTTAATGATGACTACAAAACAGAAACGACCAAGGCAAAGACAAAGACGAAAATCACAAAAAGCGCAAACACGCCTTTTTTAGTCAGCCCCGCCCACATCAGCTTCAGTTCGGACAGCACTTCCTGCTTAACATCATCCGAGTTTAGGATTTTTTTACATCGACCACGAAATGTCTGCATTTCCTCCCGCGCTTCCTGTTCGGCAATAATCTCGGCAATTTTTGAGTAGAAACTGCCGCATTCCGGACATTTCATATCGCGGTCATTACGCTCATGACCACATACTGAACATTTATTCATTTAATCCTCCACAAAAAACCATTTCTTCAGAATTCGTCGGCACACCGCTACTCCCGCCTAACCCCTTACCTACATCCGCTTAGGCAATGCAGGTATTACATATAGACCCATTCAACCGTCAAACCGGTACGGCTCCATCTGAATGGATTCGACGCGCCGACCCAGCATAATGCACACGCCGTTATAACGTTCATTTCCGGTTGAAGAAAATTCAAACAAAAATATCCGCCGCACCCGCATTTTTCCTGCTTGATCTCTTTTTAACCGGATGCTGTTTAGGGCAACATATTCATCCAGCATCTGGACTTCCAGGTTCAGGCAATTCGCCCTGACTGCCTTAAGCGCAACCTCCTTGACCTGCTGCCCGTTAAACCAGTACAGGTATGCGCCCAGCAATAAAGCTATTAAAATAAGATCATCCAGCATTGTTTATGATTTGGTGTTGTTAAACAGCGTTTAGGTGTGTCTGCGCTATTGTACTAAGATTTGTCGACAAATCTTCTTGGCAATTGCTCCTGCATAATCTACTGTGATGTGGTAAATGCAAATTTTGCATGGAGAAAAATATCTGCCCACGCAGTCGAAGGAGAACAACATGAAGCTTCCCATTACCGGCGGTTGCCTTTGCGGCGCAGTCAGATATGAAATCTCGGCCAAACCCATCGGCGGCTTCAACTGCCACTGCCGAACCTGTCAAAAAGCGATTGGAGCGCCTTATTTTGCAGGCATGTTCGTTCCCGCCTCAGCTCTCGCCATAACCGGAAACTATAAAGAATACGCAACCATTGCGGCAAGCGGCCACACGGTTTACCGCGCTTTTTGCCCTGAATGCGGAACCTCGCTGTTCGGCAGGAACAGCGCCTTTATCGACATAAGGACGGTCGCTGCAGTAACGCTTGATGATCCCGGCATTTTCCAGCCGCAAAAAGATATATGGGTGGCAGATGCCCAGCCATGGGACACTATGAACCCTGATTTACCGAAATTTGACGGCAACCCCTGGCATTAAGTTAAGCTACCTGCAATTTTTATTTATCCTGGAGAATTTATGAATTCCGAACGACTTAGCACCATCGAAATACAGCCTGAAGCAGCGCATAAATACTCTGTGATATGGTTGCATGGATTGGGCGCGGATGGTCATGATTTCGAAGGACTTGTTCCCGAACTGCAGTTAAGCGCGGAAGCGAATATCCATTTCATTTTCCCCAATGCGCCTGTCCAGCCCGTTACCATCAATGGCGGAATGTCCATGCGCTCCTGGTACGATATTTTAGAGATGTCGCTGGAACGCAAAGTCGATGTTGACGGCATTTATCAATCAGCCGGTTTGATTGAACCACTGATCCAGCTGGAAATTGACAAGGGCATTCCATCGGAAAATATTTTATTGGCAGGGTTTTCTCAAGGGGGCGTAATTGCGCTTCATGCGGGCCTAAGGCACCCGCATAAACTGGCCGGAATCGTCGCACTGTCGACTTATTTACCAACCGTCGATCAACTGAAAACCGAGCGCTCAGCCGCCAACAATGGCACACCGATATTTATGGCTCACGGCATCATAGACCCCGTTGTAGCGGTTGAATCCGGCAAAGCCGCCTTTGATAAGCTTAAAGCAATGGACTACAACGTTGAGTGGCATGATTACCTGATGGAACATAGGCTTTGCGTTGAAGAAATCGAACATATTTCGGCGTTTATGAATGCCATTTTTATATGACGAACAGTCATGCTTGATAAATTCATTACTTGCAACCGCCCGGCAAAAACCGCCCTTACCGGGACTTGAGCCTTAATCAGCTCCGATCTTGCGGGCGATCTAACCCTTTTTAATATGCTGCGGTACATCGCGTCTTGTTATCCCGGTATAAAGCTGTCTTGGCCGCCCTATCTTTTGATCCGGATCCGCTATCATTTCATCCCAATTGGCAATCCAGCCCACGGTCCGCCCCATCGCGAACATGGCGGTAAACATGTTGCTGGGGATGCCTAATGCGTGCAACACGATGCCCGAATAATAATCGACGTTCGGGTAAAGTTTTTTCTCGATGAAATACTCATCCTCAAGAGCAATACGTTCCAGCTCCAGCGCCAATTTAAATATCTTGTCGTCATGCAGACCGAGCTCCGTGAGCACTTCATGACAGGTTTCGCGCATTAATTTGGCACGCGGATCATAATTTTTATAAACCCGATGACCGAAGCCCATAAGCCTGAACGGATCGTTTTTATCCTTGGCCTTGTTTATATATTTATCAATATTCGAGACATCGCCAATCTCCTCAAGCATGTTGAGAACAGCTTCATTGGCACCGCCATGAGCGGCCCCCCAAAGGCAGGCAATCCCGGCAGTAATGCAGGCATAAGGGTTAGCGCCACTGGAACCCGCTAAACGCACTGTCGACGTCGAGGCATTTTGCTCATGATCGGCATGCAGGATCAAAATCCGGTCCAGCGCTTTGACCAAGACAGGATTGGGCTCGAAGTCGTCACACGGCGTGCCAAGCATCATCCGCATAAAGTTTTCAACGTAACTCAGCTTGTTTTGCGGATACATAAACGGCAAGCCGGTACTGTATTTATGACACATCGCCACAATGGTCGGCACTTTGGCGATCAGGCGGATGGCGCTTATGTCACGATCTCTTTTAGATTTAATGTCCAGCGCGTCATGATAGAACGCTGACAACGCGCCAACGACAGCGACCATAATGGCCATCGGGTGGGCATCTCGACGAAAGCCTTTAAAAAAATTGGTCAGTTGGTCATGCACCATCGTGTGCATGGTAATGGTACCTTCGAACTGCTGCATTTCATCAGTGTTGGGCAATTCGCCATTCAGCAACAGATAGCAAACCTCCAAAAAAGTACAATGTTCTGCAAGCTGCTCAATGGGGTAACCGCGATAAAGCAATATCCCTTTTTCACCATCGATATACGTTATCGATGAACTGCAACTGGCCGTGGAAGTAAATCCGGGATCATAGGTAAACATGCCGGTCTGTTGATACAGAGATTGGATGTCCACTACATCGGGACCCGTAGTTCCAGATAAAATAGGCAACTCGCATAAAGACTGAGTTTTCTCATTTAAGGTAACACTGCGCAATTTAGTCATGGTTTTTCTCAGTTTTGAAACAGGGTCTGTAGCGTCATCAAAAAGCCGGCTAAATTGCGAAGTTTTGCAGTTCGCCGGCCTTTTGAGTGTGATTAATCTTGACTGGTATTTTAAAAGAAATTTGCTTATAAAATAACAAGCTCCGGAAAATATCTTTCATTCATACAACTGCGCCATGCAGCCCTATAAATGATGACGTAGAAAATGCGCTATTAAACCGAAACCGCGCTATCTATGGCCTGTTTTGCCAATTCAGTCACTCTGGCCCAGTTTTTTGATTTTACCACATCCACAGGCGCCAGCCATGATCCGCCAACGCAGGCAACATTGCTTAACTGTAAATAACTGTTGTAATTTTGCGGAGAAATGCCGCCTGTCGGGCAAAAAGTTACGTTAGGAACAGGCCCGGCAATCGATTTTAACATCGGTATGCCGCCCGCCGCTTCGGCCGGGAAGAATTTGAAATGATCCAGCCCGTACTCCATACCCAACATCAGTTCCGACAGCGTCGCTATGCCGGGTATCAAGGCGATATTTCCCTCGTTGGCGGCTGCTAAAAGCCTCGGTGTCAATCCGGGACTAATGGCGAAAACAGCACCGGCATCTTCCGACGCTTTTAATTGCTCGGGCGTAGTAATAGTGCCTGCACCGACAATGGCGTCTTCGACTTCCCGGCTGATAAGCCTGATCGCATCAAGCGCGATGGGCGTGCGTAGCGTAATTTCCAGTACCTTAATGCCGCCTGCGACCAAGGCCTTCGCCAGAGGAACGGCGTCTTCCAAATCCTGGATGACCATGACAGGCATCACCGGGCAAGTGTTTAAAATAATGTTAGGTTGAATTTTCCAGTTATTTTTAGTCATTGTTTTACCAAATTTTTATAGTTATTAATCGACGACAAACAGGTTGGAAGCGCCGGTTTCAGCGGAGGACGCCCCCAGACGGAAACCGCCGAACAATTCGCGGCCCATGCCGAAATGGTGACCCTTGGCGCTATTCGCGGCCGGAATGCGGGCATTAAATTCATCCGCGTCCACCAGCACATTGACCTCGCCGGTTTGGGTGTTCAGATGAATGATGTCGCCGGTGCGCACTTTCGTTAACGGACCGCCTTCTTCACACTCGGGGCACATGTGGATAGCGGAGGGAACTTTACCCGAAGCGCCGGACATCCGTCCATCCGTGACCAGCCCAACCTTGAAGCCTTTATCCTGCAACACGCCCAAAGACGGCGTCAATTTGTGCAGTTCGGGCATACCGTTGGATTTCGGCCCCTGAAAGCGCAGCACCACAATAACATCTTTCTCCATTTCGCCGCGTCTGAAGGCCGCAACCACATCGTCCTGATCGTCAAACACCATCGCAGGCGCTTCAACGACCTGGTGTTTTTCCGCCACCGCGGAAACTTTGGACACCCCGCGTCCCAAATTGCCATGCATCACATGCAAGCCGCCACCGGCCGCAAAAGGCTTGGCGACTGTACTGATAACTTCCGCGTCCAAAGAGGCTTCCGGGCAAGGCTCCCAAACCAATTTACCGTCAACCAGTTTGGGTTCCTGATGATAATTATTCATGCCGCGTTGGTCTGCTACGGTCAGAATATCTTCATGCAACAGGCCGTTCTTTAGCAGTTCGGCAATCAATACGCCCATGCCGCCTGCGGCCTGGAAGTGATTAATGTCCGCTTGGCCGTTCGGATAAATACGGGTTAACAACGGCACCGCTCTGGACAGCTTATCAAAATCATCCCAATTGATAATGATGCCCGCGGCACGCGCAATGGCGACCAGATGGATCGTGTGATTGGTGGAACCGCCCGTTGCCAGTAAGCCGACAATGGCGTTCACAATCGCTTTTTCGTCGATCGCATGACCAATCGGACGGAAATCATTGCCCAGCGCAGTAAATTTTAGAACCTGCCTGGCTGCGGCTTTGGTCAGCTCATCGCGCAATGGCGTATAAGGGTTGATGAACGAACTGCCCGGCAGATGCAGGCCCATGATCTCAACCATCATCTGGTTGCTGTTTGCGGTACCGTAGAACGTACAGGTACCCGCACTGTGATAGGACGCGGACTCGGACTCCAGCAGTTCTTTACGGCCGATTTTACCTTCGGCGTAAAGCTGGCGGATACGCACTTTTTCCTTGTTGGGCAGACCGCTGGGCATCGGCCCTGCCGGTACGAACACGGCCGGCAAATGGCCGAAACTCAACGCGCCGATCAGCAATCCCGGCACAATCTTGTCGCAGACGCCCAGGTACAGTGCGCCGTCAAACATGTTGTGGCTTAAACCGATGGCCGTGGCCATCGCAATCACATCACGGCTGAATAACGACAACTCCATGCCGGGCCGTCCTTGCGTGACGCCGTCGCACATCGCCGGTACGCCGCCTGCAAACTGGGCAACGCCCCCGGCGTCCTTAATGGCGGCCTTGATTAGCGCTGGCGCGTCTTTAAACGGTTCATGCGCCGACAGCATGTCATTATAAGAAGAGATAATGGCAATATTGGCTTTTTGATGTCCGGTTAAATCGCTTTTTTCCCCGGCTCCGCAAGCGGCGAAAGCATGAGCCAGATTGCCGCAAGCCAGCTCGGCACGATGCGGCTCTTTTTTAGCGGCCGCATCGATACGCGCCAGATAGGCTGAGCGAGTTTCGCGGCTGCGTTCAATAATTTCATTAGTTACGTTTTCTAATACAGGATGCATAATTGTTCCTTCTAGTTTGAGCGGTCAAGTTTTCGGCTTTTTCAATTCACCGTAGGGCACGCTGTGCGTACCTTTTGCGTTGACTTTTATGGTAATTTCTAAAGGCACGCACAGCGTACCCCGCCTAAAAAACCGAAAATCGACCGCTTAAAGCCTATCGACGGTTAATCAGGGCCAAGTTAAATTGATTTATCGGCTTCATCTTCCCAAGCCCTTTCGTCCCTGGCAATTAAATCATTAGCCGCCTCAGGGCCCCAAGTCCCGGCCGGGTAGGGTTGCGGCGCGGCATTGGTATGCGCCCAGGCATCCTGTATCGAATCGATCCATGTCCAGGCCTGCTCGATTTCCTCGCGGCTCAAAAACAGCGTGGGATTGCCGCGCATCGCTTCAAGCACCAATTTCTCATACCCGCCGAAAATCTTGCTGTTTTTAAAGGTGTCGGAAAAACTCAAATCCAGCTTGGTTTTTTGCAGCTTAATGTTTTCGTCAATGCCCGGAATTTTGTTGAGCATCTGAATTTCCACGCCTTCATTCGGCTGCAAATGAATGATCAGCTTGTTCGACGGCAGGTCCTCGAAGCTTTCCTTAAAAATATTATGCGGCAGTTGCTTGAAATTGACGACGATTTCAGTGCGCTTATATTTCATCCGTTTGCCGGTGCGCAAGTAAAACGGTACACCGGCCCAGCGCCAGTTATCGATAGCCACTTTCACCGCGACAAAGCTTTCCGTCGTGCTTTCGGTATTGGCTCCTTCCTCTTCAAGATAGCCCGGCACCTGTTTGCCCTTGATCGCCCCCGCCGAGTACAGTCCGCGAACGGTTTTTTGTTCGACATTTTCCTTGGTAATGGGCCGTAGCGCGGAAAGAACCTTTATTTTCTCATTGTGTATGCTGTGCGCCTCCAAATTGACCGGCGGTTCCATCGCCACAAACGTCAGAATCTGCAACAGGTGATTTTGCAGCATATCCCGCAGCTGCCCGGTTTTATCGAAATAATCCCAACGGCCTTCAATACCGACTTCTTCAGCAACGGTAATCTGAATATGGTCAATGGTATTGTGATTCCAGTTGGTGGTAAAAATGGAATTGGCAAAGCGCAACGCCAGCAAATTGAGCACCGTTTCTTTGCCCAGATAATGATCGATGCGGTACACCTGTTTCTCGCTGAACACCTCGGCAACGACATCGTTAATTTCTTGTGACGATTTAAGGTCGTGGCCTATCGGTTTTTCCATCACCATGCGCGATTCTTCATTCAAAACCCCGCACTTAGCCAGCCCCTGACAAATATTGGTGAATAAGAAAGGCGACACGGCAAAATAATTCACCATAACCCTGGATTGCCCGTTAATGACGGTATTCAACAGCTGATATTGATCCATCTGCGTTAAATCTATTTTCAGGTAGGAAAACCGTGCCGAAAACCGCGCCCATATTTGTTCATCAACGACTTCATTCAAAAACTCTTGCAAACTGTTATGAATAATCCCGACAAACCCTGAATTATCGCCCTCGTGTTGATCTATACCGATGATACGGGTATCGGCTTCAATCAAATTGGCTTTTTCAAGTCGATACAAGGAAATGAGCAACTTGCGGCGGGATAAATCGCCCAAAGCGCCAAAGATAACCAGGTCACAAGGTTTAAATGTTGTTTTTTCGTTCATAGATGCGTTGTTGAATAAATAGTTATAGCCGACATCGGTCCGGCACAAATAGGCAGAAAACTTACGCTTATTATCGCAGAATTTGCCTCAGGATGCAGTTCTGGATGCACCGCCTTAGCGCCGGGCTTGTTTTTTAAATTTAGAGACGGTGAAACTGTTCGGCATACACCGCTTGTATCGAATCGATATTTAGTTGACAGTATTCTTGAGCTTCTTTTATAGTATTGATCCGCTACTATCACAAAAGAGAATATTTTACGCGTCACGCGCCTACCGACATGCACCGCACTTGGCAGACGAAATTGTTGATCGCTCAAAAATATCAAGGTGAAGTAGTTTATCAGGAGGAATCAATCCCGGCGTTGATGAGAGCCATGATTTTCATATCAACCTTGCCGCATCCATTGATGATTTAAAAACAACAGAAGGTATAAAAAATGAACGAAGAAACACAAGTAAAAGACAAATTCTGGCTGTATGTCGGCTGCACAGTAATTACTTTATTGGTCGTCATCGGCATGGTCAAACAAAGCGAGAGCGAAAAATTTGCGCCTATCAAACAGCAAATGGAAGAGGAGACGGCCCAGATGAATATCCGTGTGTTGAACTGAACTTACCGGCCATTATCTTCATGACAAGGCGTTGTTTTTATTTAACCGCTACATCAGATTTTGATTAGCCCGCGCACTTGCCTATGGATAAGCCGCAGTTCTTGTAGACCTTAGCGTGACCATGCACCACTTAATATAATAATCAGGAGAGAACTATGAAACTTAATTTGATATGCCTTTGCGCGGCGTTGGCTTTGTTTTCCGGAACAGCGTCGGCGACAGAATATATATACCGCGATCTTATGGCCAACACACTACCCTCGGCGGGCTGTGAAGTGGAATCCGAAGCCATTGCAACCGCGTCAAAGCCTTACAACATCACCCGATACAGCAAAACATTCTGTCAGTCGCAAGGTTACGGCTGGCATGTTGAGAAAGTGAAAGATGAGGGCAAAGCGGCCTGCACACCCTGCACCGGCACCAATCAGGGTAAAAATCAGTGCCATCTGGAAGATGTGGTTGTTACCTGCAAACGCATCAAGCCCGGCTCGGTCGGTATGTTGCCTGGAAAAAGTTAATGGTGGTAGCGTGAGCAAGAGATGCGTCAACCTGCTTGCTCACGCCTATTCTGTTCCGTTAGCCAGTTATCACTGGCTTCCACTTTGGCTCGTTGCGATACCGCTGGAAAAAGGAGGAGTCCATACCATTATCCTGTATGAATTACTTTACCAACGCCATTAACTTGCCGTAACTATCTACCACACCGTATTTGACTTGCTCGGAAGTCATTCTGCCAAAAAACTTCCGCGCACAATCAATCCTGCATTGCTCGATTTTCCTTAACTCCATTGACGACATCGAACCTTTGGTTTCGGCGATAAAGTAAATGTGTTTTACCGACCCTTCTTTAAATGAAATAGCCCAGTCCGGGTTGTAATCACCTACAGGTGTCGGAATAAAAAAACCTTTCGGAAGCTTGGCGTAGACAACAACCTCTGCGCTGGTGTCCAGCTCATTAACGAAAGTGCGCTCAATCTTGGAGTCGGTAAACACATAATCGTAAATGTGCCGATTCAGTTTATCCCCGGCCTTAGCCAAATCCACTGTTCGTTTTTCCTGAGTAAAAATATCCAGACTGTGGGTTTCTGCAATCGTGTCATAAACCAAATGCTCGACGATAACCGTGGCTTTCTGTTCATTGATCAAGCGCAAGGCTTTGGCAATAAAGTCTTCCGGATTAGTTGGATATTGGCTGAAAGTGTCCGGCCTGATGCCCTGAAGAATACCGGCGATGGTTTGGCGGGTAAGTTTCGATTCCTGCGCCAGCTTACCGATGAGGTCATATTTGACGGTGGAACGAATAGATTCCTTGTCCGATTCCAGGGTCGACTCCATCACCTTAAACGACTCTCCTTGTTTAACCTCATCATAAGTCGTCTCGACCTTTTGCTCGCCCCGTTGCACGGTGTATTGCAAGGGACTGACATGTAGTTCCTTATCCAGTTCAAGCACACATTTATTAATCAGTTCCTGCGTTTCAAAATCGACGGCATAAGCAGCCTTATGGTTGATGCGATTCCAAAGCGCCTTGAACTCTTTCTTGTCGAAATTGGCGTTAAGCGGGTTGATTTTGTTGTTGCGGCCATTCTCAGGAACAGGTAATTGGGCATCGCTGAACACGCTATCGATCAGCTGGAACACTTGTTCTGCATGGGGCAACAGTTCCGACGGCAATTCGGCGAGTTGCCCCTCCTTTTTTGCTTCATGATATTTGGCTGTGATATGCCTGTTCTTATCGACATACCCATTTTGAATCAGATAAAACTCAATGTCTTTGGCAGCATCCGCCGTCACCTCCACATCTCCAGCCGCCGTTTTAAACACTTTCCCGGTGAAGTATTTTTCATCCGCAATGCGGGGACGCGCAGACAGCGATTCGCTAATATCGCGTTGCAGGCCGGTGACAAACTCGATGTAACTTTCGCCGGTCACCACGGTCAACACATTCACCTGATGCACCGTAGCCGGGTTGTTCATGCGCTCGCCGAATTGATTGACCGAAAGCCGCATTCCCCGACCGACTTCCTGACGACGCGAGATCATGTTGTCGCTATGTTTCAAAGTGCAGATCACGAAGACATTGGGATTATCCCAGCCTTCGCGCAACGCAGAATGGGAGAAAATAAAGCGCACCGGCTCAGCCAGCGACAACAAGCGTTCCTTGTCTTTCAAAATCAAATCGTAAGCATCGACATCGTCGGTTTCGGTGGATTTTTTCCCGGTCGCAGGATCGACCAAACGTTTGCTCTTTTTATCGATGGAAAAATAACCCTCATGAGTTCTGGATACCTCGATGCCGCGCAGATAATCGTTATAAGGATTATCGTCAGCTGTCAGCACTTCGTCCAAATAACGACTGTACTCCTCCTCAAACATTTGCGCGTATTCGCCGGAAGATTCCCCGTTTTCGTTATCGGCAACTGCTCCAGCGTCGCCTAAAGCGCCTACTTTTGGTGCTCTACCTCCTGCATCCTTGCAGTCGTAGCAGCGATACTTGGCAACCGTATCGATGAAAAACAACGACAGCACCTTAATGCCCTGATGAAACAACGCCTGCTCTTTTTCAAAATGGGCTTTAATCGCCTCGCGGATTTGAATGCGCCGCAACGTGGATTCGTTGACATCGCCGAAAGCCTCGCCGCCGGTCAGCTCCACGCCATTGGTAAAGCTCAGTGTATCGGTATGTGCATTAATATCTGCGACCACGAAGCCTTTATATTGATCCAGCTTGGACAGCTCGAACAGGTTGTCGCCCTTGCTCAACTTGCGCAGCACCCGTTTAATGCCGGACTGTTGCTTGATTTCCAACTCGACCCGTCCGACCGGCGCTTTGCTGGCCGAAACTTCAACGCTATCCAAGTATAAATACGCGTTGGCGCCGCTAAGGTTTTTGACCGAAATCCCGCGCACCGAAATTTTCTTCACCAGTTTCTGGTTATAGGCATCCAGCGCATCGAGACGATGGATTTTATTGTGCTCGGTTTTATGGGTGGCGGAATAGCGCAAAATCATCAGCGGATTAAAGCCTTTGAAGGACTCCAGCGTTTTCGCGCCCTCCATTTTTTGCGGCTCGTCCAGAATCAAAATCGGGTTATTGGCCGCAATCACCTCAATCGGCTTGCGCGACTGGAAATCGTCCAGCTCTTCATAAATGCGACGATTATCCTTGCCGGTCGCATTAAACGCCTGCACGTTGATGACCATCACATTGATACCGGCATCGGAAGAAAAGCTTTCCAGATTGTGCAATTGCTTGGAGTTGTAGATAAAAAACCGGGCGCGCTTGCCGTAGTCTTCCAAGAAATGTTCGGCGGTAATTTCCAGCGATTTATACACGCCTTCGCGGATCGCAATACTCGGCACCACCACGACAAACTTGCTCCAGCCGTAGCGCCGGTTCAGCTCGAACACCGTCTTGATATAGCAATAAGTCTTGCCGGTGCCGGTTTCCATTTCAACATCCAGATTCACCGGGCAAATTTTACTGCCGGCCAACGCCGTAGAAAGCGGCAGGTTTTGGCGGCGTTGGACGTTGTGGATATTGTCCAGAATACACGGCAGCGTCAGGGCAAGCTTGTTATTGCAAAACCCGTTACCCTCCAACAGGCTTTGCTGTCCGCCCGGTTTACCCCGGCCCGAATCGACGCGATATTGAATACCGGTGGTCAACGACTGCCCGGCAAAGCAATCGGCCACGGCTTCGACGGCATTGGTTTGGTAGGCTTGGTGTTTAAATTTGAGTTTCATTATTGCCTGTTACGGGAATTTCTTATAGAAGCTTTCTCTGCCGTCCACGCGCAAAAACTGTATTACTCCATTCCCGTAATAAATACCGATGCGGTAGCGGTAATCGAATTTAATCCGATAAAAGCCGGAAAAACCGGATAGCTCTTCCACATCGCTCCAATCTGTCAGGTTTTCAATTCGGCCGGCTTCAAGTAAAACTTGTTGAATTTTTGCCAAGATGCGTTTGTCGGTGATTTTTTGCGCGTCCTTTACAAAACGTTTGCTGATTTCAATCTTCATTGCGGCAAGCTTTGTATAAATGCCTGCGCCTCTTGTTCGCTTAGAAACTCGTTTTCATCTTTAGCCTGCTTGCAGGCGAGATAAAATCCAAGATCTTCCAATTGTTGAGGTTTCTTTTGCAACAATTCCTCAAGAAATGCCTGCTGAACCTCATTAGGCAGCGTTTCGTACAGTGCGTACAGACTATGCGCCGTATTAGCTTGTTGTGTATTCATGCGGGTTCTCCAATTATCCGGGGTTACAGTGTTTTAATTTCAGTCCTGGGCGAAATGAGCTTGAAGATTTGTTCGATGTTGATCTTCACGCTATCGCCGGCAAAACCGGCATCGCGGAACACCGCCCGCAACGGATGACGAGCGGCAAGCTCTTTAACGAAAGATTCATTAATGTCGGCATCGAAACAGGCGGCCAGCGCGTTGCCGTTGACAAACATCACGGTCTTACCGGCGATGGTTTCCTGAATGATCGGCAACGCCAAATCCACGCCGCTATCCAGCAGCACCTGGAACAGCAAATCTTCAGCACTGCGGTCTTCTCGGATATTGTCGACATGGTCGATCAAGTCGCTTTGCTGTACCGCGTCGGGCATGTAGTAAACGTCCTTCATGTTGGAGCTGTCGATTTTCAGTACGCGGAAGCCGATGTCGAGTTGCTCTATGCCGTCTTTACCGGCGTTGTCCTGCTTGATTTTTTGCCCGGCGCGGCGGATGCGTTCCTTGCCGATTTCGGCGATGGTTTGATAGCCTGCTTTGTAGGCTTCGCTTTTTTCGCCGCAGGCTTCGGGCAGTTGCACCATGATGAACTTGCGCTTACCGCCGTCTTCGGCGTTGAGGGCCATGACGGCATGGGCGGTGGTGGCGGAGCCTGAGAAGAAGTCGAGGATGATGTCTTTATTATCAACCTTAGTTGATAATTCAAGCATTCTTCTAATTAGTCGGGTTGGCTTTGGAGTATCGAAAATTTTTGGGATTGCCAATAAATCAGAAACTTGCTTAGAGGCTTCTTCATTACTTCCTACCTCCTCCATATCCCAAAGCGAAGGAACAACTTGTCCATCTGATTCAGATAGAAAATTTTTTACACGTGGGACATTATCGCCCAATAATCCAAACCAGATTCGGTTGTCACTTCTAAGCCGCTTAAATGTTGCCTCTGCAAGCCCCCAAGAACGACCTTCTGGTGGTGTAACTATCCGACCGCTTGGCAGTAAAACCTCAAAAAATTGATCTTTAGTAGCTCTCCCAGTCATTCCGGTCATATCTATCGATGCCCAAAGACCTCGCGGATCGTTATCTGGATTCGTAAATGCAGCACGGCGCTTATCGCTTAAAGGCATTTTACTTATAGCTCTTTTGGGATCATCTCCATACTTTACGTAACATAAAATCGTATCGTGTATGCTTCCAATTGTTGAGCGGGCATCAGGTGAGGACCTTTTTTTCCAACATATATTTGATAGAAAATTATCCTCCCCAAAAACCTCATCACACAGCCGCTTAAGATTCGCCTGCTCATTATCATCAATCGAAATAAAAATAACCCCGTCGTCCCGCAACAGGTTCCGCGCCAGCTTCAAACGCGGATACATCATGCTCAGCCAATCCGAATGGAAGCGGCCGTTGCTCTCGGTGTTGGCGACCATGCGCTGTCCGACTTCGTCTTTTTGGTTGGAACGCTGGAAATAACTGGCGGTGTTTTCGCTAAAATCGTCGTCGTAGATGAATTCCTTGCCGGTGTTGTACGGCGGATCGATGTAAATCATCTTGACCTTGCCCAGATAGGTTTCCTGCAACAGTTTCAGCGCATCCAGGTTGTCGCCTTCGATAAACAGGTTTTGCGTGGTATCGAAATCCACGCTTTCGGAACGGGCAGGCCGCAGGGTTTTGGCGATCGGCGCATTGGCGGTCAATAAGGCCTCGCGCTTGCCCGGCCAGTTGAGCTGGTAACGTTCCTGCGGCCCTTCAACGATAGCTGTGGAAAGCTCTTGGCGCAGTTGGTCGAAGTCGATGGCTTGCTTAATGGTTCCATCGATCTGTCGGCTTTCAGTCACGCAATTAGGAAACAGCCCGGCCAGTTTGGCGATGTTGGCTTGCGTAAAATCGGGGCTGTGCAGCTTGAGTTTGTCCATGATGCTCGTTAATTCGGGGTGTGGGGCTGATTAGGGTTTATAGTTGTTTTTTTGGGGCTTCGAAATTTACTGAGTGTAGCGCTCTGCTTATACGGCATTTATTATTCAATGGGATATAAGTTAAGCTCAGGAATAAACTTAAAGTCTTTAGTATTCAGGGTATAAAGCTCACGTTCATGGCTAATAGCCGTTGCAGCTATTAGCATGTCGGGTATTGAGACTTTATGGCTTAGTGAATAACGGCTCATCAGTTCTATAAAAAGCGCTGAAATGGCATCATTAAGCCCATAACACTGACACAACGATACATGCCGTTCAATTTTGACAAGTTCTTGTTTGTCTCTTGCGCCATAGAATAACTCGGCTTTTGTGATAACACTGACGGCAATATGGGCTGACCCTATACGCTGCAAGGTTTGTATGACAGTCGGATTGGCTTTGTAGAATTCAATCAGGATATTGGTATCGCAAAGTATCATCGTTTATTATCCCGCCATGCCATAGCGCGTATGGATTCCTGATTGATGTCGTCACGATTTTCCCAAATGCCCGCACAGTTGAAAAAATCAGCTTCAGCCGTTGAGTCATTGGCTGATATTTCTGTTGCATCGGAACTGCCCTCATCTAACAAAATAACTTTAATTTTTTTACCGTTCCATGATTGTTGATTGCTGGGTAAGGTAATCACGCCGTTATGGACGGTCGTTTGAAACTCGACTGCGTTCATTTTTTTCCTTTGTTGGTTAGTTGTTGCAGCTTACGTTAACCTAAAAAATCAGTTGGAACATGTGAAAACCGTCCGTGCTGAGCCCTTCGGCTTCGCTCAGGAGAGCCCTGTCGAAGCATGAGCGACTTCCACTCTAACTCATTTGTTTTTTAGGCTAAGTCACCTTAATTATCCGATTCTGTTGCGTTGGCAATGATTTATAATACAACAATTCACCCCATCAAGCCCAATCCCCATATACTATAAAATGGCAGACTCGAAAATTTATCTGAATGTACCTTTTGCGCAAAAGGATGAGGCGAAAGCGCTCGGCGCGAGATGGGACGCAGTCCCAAAAAAATGGTTTGTCCCGGCAGACAAGGACGTTGCGCTGTTTGCCCGATGGCAAGCTGAATCCGGCGCGGTGCAATCGTCTGGATTGAAGACTTCACCCGCAAAAACCGGCTCTTCACCCAGGAAGACCGCCGCCGGGGTCAAAACCCATGCAACGATTGAAGATTTTGTTGCCTATAACGGCGATGCGCCGCCTTGGGATTAATGTTGGCTTCTTCAAGTAGGGCGTGCCATGCGCGCCTTAATTCCCGGAGAGGCGCGCATGGCACGCGCTAACGCTTCTCCTGATTAATCATCTTCATTCGGAATTTGTCCTCTAAATTCTTCCGACAACAGCATTTGCCCTCCGGTGACAACCAGCTCCTCACCTGGACTGATGCCGCTACCGACGAAATAGCCACCGTTCGTTGCCGAATACTGGTCTATAGTGCGGCGAGTGAATTGTTCTGCATCGGTTTTAATATAAACAAAAGCCTGATCCATGTACCAGACTAAAGCGGATTTCGGAATAACGACGCCGGACCGGTTTTCGCCTTGTTCAGGTATCCACGCCGCAACGCGCATGCCGGTCCTGATACGGCGCCCCTCGGTCTGAAAGAAATAGCTTTCGCCTTGCGCGGTATTATCTGTTTGTGGGGCCGCTGAAATCAGCTCGGCTTTAGTCGCCGCACTGCGATTGCCCGAGGCTTCAACGTAAATGCTCTGAATCTCGTTCGCCAGCTGTTTATTAACCGGCAAGGTAATTTGCAATAGCGTTTTTTGGCCGGATAAAAAGCCGTTCAGCGGTTCGGCGTCCGTAGATAATGCCCACTCGGTCAGCATCTTACCCCAATTGATTCGGGCTTCATCCATGATAGCCTTGCCTTGAACGCCGCTGGCATCAACCTGGGCTTTGTCGGTTTGCCATTGCGCTTGCTGAACTTGCAAGTTGCGTTTCGATGTTGCGCCATCGCGATACAAGTCTTGCTGGCGCTTGATATTCTGCTCGGCCTGCTTAAACCTTGCCGTAGCGCCGCTACGTTCGGTTAACGCAACCAAATACCGGTGTCGCAACTCGATCAGCGGCTGTATATTGACCGCTTTTCCATGAGCCGTGAACTCAGGATGGTCGCTGACCGAGGTAAGCGTTATTGTCTGCAAGCCCGATACCGACTGGGCTTTGGCGGCCAGGAAAATAGTTCCTTGCCCTGCGGAGGAATCCGGCAGGTTGGCGACCGACTTATCGTCATCATCCGCAATAACGGGCGCGACACTGAGCATAAAAAAACAGGCTATTAAAAGAGCATTCATGTAGACAGGAAAGTGAGTGTATAGACTGGGTTCATGTTATAAGATTTCCCTTCTTAAATGCATTTTTTTGTTGTTTTTAAAAAATTGCACGTTATCCTTCGACTGTATGGATACAAGAGGTACGACTCCATGGATGGAGGAGGTAGAGCAATGCATGGAGCAATTGCCGAGAGCAACGCAGGAGCAGTTGCCGACGACTGCATGGATGCAGGAGGTACGACTCCATGGATGGAGGAGGTAGAGCAATGCACGGAGCAATTGCCGAGAGCAACGCAGGAGCAGTTGCCGAGCAAACAAAGCAACTAACTATACTATTTGGAGATTATCATGAGCGCTGTACCGGATAACTTAAAGTACGCAAAAACCCACGAATGGGCGAAAATGGAAGACGATAATATCATTCGCGTCGGCATAACTGATTTTGCGCAGGAAGAATTAGGCGATTTGGTTTATATTGAACTTCCTGAACTGGGGCGCAAAGTAACGGCGCAGGAGCAGTGCGCCGTAGTCGAATCGGTTAAAACCGCGTCCGATTTGTTTAGCCCGGTTAGCGGAGAAGTCGTCGCTGTCAACGAAGCCGTGGTAGATGAACCTGAGCAGGTCAATGATGACGCTTATGGAACTTGGCTGTTTTGCATAAAAGCGAACGACCCGTCTGAATTGGATGCATTAATGAATGCCGATGCTTATCAGCAAATGATCGAACAATAATCCGGATTTATCCTACTTGTAACGAAACTGACACACATCTGTGTAATATTTATCTTTTCAATAACACCTATTCGTAACAAATAATGGCAAATCCAAATGCAAAAGGCGTTAAGCGCCTGATTAACGCGTGCTTTTTTTCTGTTGCCGGTTTTAAAGCAACCTGGACACATGAAGAAGCATTCAGACAGGAAGTCGTCCTGTTTGTGGTAACGACCCCTCTGGCAATCTGGCTGGGGCAAAGCAATATCGAAAAACTGCTGCTGATCGGCAGTATCGTTTTAGTCATGCTCGTCGAATTATTAAATTCAGCGGTTGAGGCTGTAGTCGATAGAGTGGGACTTGAACATCATGAATTATCGGGGCGCGCCAAAGATATTGGTTCCGCTGCTGTTATGATGTCACTGGCCTGGGCTGCGGTAACCTGGGCATTAATTTTACTTTAACCCCGACTGCTACCGGCAGTCTGCGGCATACAACACCATCCCTGGCAATAAAGAGGAACACAACACAATGAGTGCATTAATATGCGGGTCTATGGCTTATGACACCATCATGGTTTTTCATGATAAATTTAAGCATCACATTTTGCCGGAAAAAATCCATATCCTGAATGTATCATTCCTGGTGCCGGTCATGCGGCGCGAATACGGCGGTTGCGCGGGTAACATCTCCTACAACCTGAAATTACTGGGCGAAGAGCCGTTAACCATGGCTACGGTCGGCCATGATTTTGAACCCTATGCCCAATGGATGGCCCAAAACCAGTTATCCAGCGAGTTTATTCAGATTCTGGACAACAGTTATACCGGGCAAGCCTATATCACCACCGATGAAGAGGCTAACCAGATTACCGCATTCCATCCCGGCGCAATGAGCTTTTCGCATTTAAATTCAGTGCCGACTGACCGGAAAATCAGCATCGGCATCGTATCGCCCGATGGCAAGGACGGCATGCAATTGCATGCCGAACAGTTTGCAGAACTGGATATACCGTTTATTTTCGATCCGGGTCAGGGCATGCCGATGTTTAATGGCGAAGAACTGCTCAAGTTTATCGATCAGGCCACCTGGGTGACCTTGAATGACTATGAATCCGAGTTAATGCAGGAACGTACCGGCTTGACGCTGGAACAAATGGCTGAGCGGGTTGAAGCGCTGATTATTACTTTAGGCGGTCAAGGTTCTCAAATTTATACCCACGGCGAGTGCATTACCATTCCTGCTGCAAAACCCAAAGCGATACTCGATCCGACGGGTTGCGGCGACGCCTATCGTGCAGGGCTTTTATACGGCTTGATGAATGACCTGGGCTGGGAAGTGACCGGCAGGGTTGCCTCATTAATGGGCGCGATTAAAATCGAAAATAACGGCACCCAGAATCATTCATTTGATATGGATAGTTTCAAGCAACGCTACCGTGAGAATTTCGGCTCTTCGTTTTAGAGTTGTAGGTCGGGTTAGCGTAGCGTAACCCGACATTTGCCGCTTCGATGTGTCGGGTTACGCTATGCTAACCCGACCTACATGCTGCATGGATGCAGGAGCAATTGCCGAGACACGAAGAGCTCGAAGAAAAAAGCAAAATTTCGTGTCCTTCGTGTCTTCGTGGTGAATTTGATTTAAAAAACTTATGGCAAGCACTTCATGCTAAAACACACCCAAAACCTCTTAGACATCATGTCGCGCCTGCGCCACCCGGAACAGGGCTGTGCGTGGGACGTCAAGCAGGACTTCACCAGTTTGATTCCTTACCTGATTGAAGAAGCCTACGAAGTGGTCGATGCGATTGAACGCAATGACCTGGACGATTTGCGCTCGGAACTGGGCGACCTGCTGTTACAGGTGGTATTCCATTCCCAGATCGCCGAGGAGCAAGGACTGTTCAACTTCGAACAGGTTTCAGCGGGCATTTGCGACAAACTGATCCGCCGCCATCCGCATGTTTTTTCCGATGCCGTTTTCAATACCGATGAAGAACGTCATCAGGCTTGGGAACAGGCAAAAGCCGACGAACGCCGGGAAAAAAACAAAACGGAAGAGCAAGACAGCGTGTTATCAGGTGTGGCCCGCAATCTTCCGGCATTGATTGAGTGTGAAAAAATACAGGATCGCGCCGCAAACTACGGCTTTGATTGGCCGGACCCGTTGCCGGTTTTCGATAAGGTACTGGAAGAACTGGATGAGGTTAAAGAAGCCTGGCAATCCGGGGATCAGGCCCATATTCAGGAAGAAATCGGCGATTTATTACTGGTTGCGGTCAATCTGGCCCGGCATTTAAACGTCAATGCCGAAGTCGCGCTCAAGGAAAGCACTAAAAAATTCTCCAGACGCTTTCAACACATAGAACAACAGGTTAAAGCGTCAGGCCTGAATCTGAAAGACTGCGAACTGGCCGAATTGGATGCTTTCTGGAACCAGGCAAAACAGGCTTTAAACAAAAAATAGATCATGCAAAAGGGCGGCCAACGGGTCGCCCCTCATATAGATTAAAACTCTTCCCACTCATCAGCGCTGGCTGTGATTGTTTGAGGTTTTGACTTGGCAACAGGAGCACTTGCCGAAGCATTGAAATCTTTTTTCAAGCGCATAATTGCAACCCCGACCGCCGTTGACGCGGCAACGAACGCGGATCCGCTACTCAACAGTGTTTCCGCCTCGCTGAACTTTTTTGCATTGATCATATTAGCTATTCTGCCGGCCTCGATATGAAAGGCTGCATGTCTGGACACACAATCAGCATAACTCGGCTCAAGGGCAAGGTGAGACTTAACGTCCTGGTGCAGCCATTTACCGAAATCACAACAATCATCTCTTGAAATCGTTGCGGCATCCATTTCTTCGCGTTTTGATATGGCGGTACGAAGCTTCACCTTCCACTCGGAATGTTTCTCTAGCGCCTTATCCAAGTCTATGCCGACGTTATTGGGTACGGGCGTATTTTGATAAGACTCTTTCCTGGCAGGGACGCTTTTTACGCCGGTTTGGCTAACAGTACGCACCGGCTCAGCATTAACAGCCCCAGCACTGGGCGGCTTGCCGTCCAACTTAAAGTGCCCGACCGTAACCGCCAGATTTTGCGTTTGCTCTTCCAGCGATTCCGCTGCCGCTGCCGCTTGCTCCACCAACGCGGCATTCTGTTGGGTCACGTCGTCCATTTGGCCGATCGCCTGATTAACCTGCTCAATACCGGATGTTTGCTCCATGGAGGCGGCGCTGATCTCGGACATGATGACCGTCACACCACGGATGGCGCCAACGATTTCTTCCATGGTTTTTCCGGCTTGAGCAACCAGCTTGGTGCCGTCTTCAACCTTTTCTACCGAATCGCCAATCAAGCCTTTAATTTCCGCTGCTGCGGCGGCGGCGCGTTGCGCGAGATTGCGCACCTCGACCGCCACTACCGCAAACCCGCGGCCTTGCTCACCGGCACGGGCCGCTTCTACTGCGGCATTGAGCGCGAGAATATTGGTTTGAAAAGCGATGCCGTCTATCACCGAAATGATGTCCACAACCTTGCGTGAAGACTCATTAATGCCTTCCATGGTCGATACCACCTGTCCAACCACCTTGACGCCCTTACCGGCAATATCGGTCGCGCCAACGGCAAGCTGATTGGCATGTTTGGCGTTTTGGCTATTAGCCTGTACGGTAGAGGTCAACTCTTCCATGCTGGCGGCGGTTTGTTCCAGACTGGCCGCCTGTTCTTCGGTACGGTGCGACAGGTCATTGTTGCCTGCGGCAATTTCTTTCGCCGCGGTATTAATCGTATCGGAAGCCTCCTGGATTTGATTGACAATAAATTTCAGTGTTCCCACTGTGTAATTGGAATCATCTTTAAGCTGCTTAAAAATCCCCGAATAGTCATTAGTGATGGTTTCGGTCAGGTCGCCACGGGACAATGCGCTAAGTACGCGTACGACTTCATTCAGGCCGGTGGAGCTGGTCTCCATCAGTTCATTAACGCCTTGCGCCAATTGCAGGATGAAGCCTTCTTTATCCTCTTCGTTAATACGCTGGTTAAAATCACCTAATACAGCGCCGCTCACCACTTTGGCAACTTCCTGCTCGATCGCCACTTCCGTGGTTCTATCCTTCCATTCCACCACCGAGCCGATTCTTTGTCCCCGTTCATTATTGATAGCATTGACTATCAAATCAAAGGTACGGCTTCCAATGTGAATCTCGCTACGAAAAGTGGAACTTAACCCATCAAGCACCTGTCGTTGGTGCGCAGGATTTTTGTGAAAAACATCCATATTTGCGCCCGATAATTTATTGGCATTAAACTTGGGCAAAACCTTGCTTATGTCAGATTCGGCATGTTGCATCATCATGTGTGCCGCCGGATTCATATAGATAATGTTGCGATCATTGTCCGCCACCATCACGCTGGACGTAATACCATCCAGAGCAATTTTGACGCGCAGGGATTCGTCATGCTCTTTACGATCCTTCGTTATACGCGCCAGCAATTGTTGCTGCATGACGCTCATGGAGCGGAACAGCTCTCCCAGCTCATCCTTTTGCCGAATGTCTATATCAGAGCTCAAATCTCCACTTTCAATGGCCCTGGCCACTTGTTGCAGCGTGTTAATCGAACTTAGAATTCCCCGGCTGATAAGAAGGGTCAATACAACTGTTATCAGGATGGACAGAACGGTTAGCACGGCGAAGAATATCGCCATGTGCTGAGCATTGTTCTTGAATTCGCGGGTAGCATCGAGAAGATCGCCGGCGAGTTTATTCTCGACTTCCTTGATCAGGTCAATTTTTTCAGTCGCCGTTTTGAACCAGTAGATAGGATCAATGCCCAACCCAGGTTCAATACCTTTGTCCATGGCGATTTTCTTCATCCTGGCAACTTCATCGACTGCCGGACCCGATACCTTGGCCTTGTAAAACGCCTTTTGGCTGTCCTGGGCATAGGCAAGAAACATCTCGGTATAAACATCCTGAGCGGAAAAATTTTTCAGGAAGCGGTTCAAGGTGTCAGGCGTAAACTGGTCTACGGCAAATACCGTCGTCAGTAAGGCCCGCTCCATACCGGCACGCTCCTTGGCTTTGAGCAAACTTGAATACGAAGAGGCCAGACGGGAAATTTCGCTGTGACTGCTGAGCGTGGAGACTTGGGCAGGAACATCGAGTAGGGAAGCGATGGTCTTGCTGTAATAAGCGCTCGATTGCATTCCATCCATGCCAAGAGCACTGATGATGCCGCGCTTGGCGGTCAGCTCCGCCAAATTACTCACCGCGGTATCCAACAGCGTCTTCAGTCCGTCACTGTAACTGCCCGGATCAAAGCTTTTCAGTGTCGTTTGGAGCGTTTCAGCAGTCTTATCGGTTTTTGCGCGTTGCTCCGGCAATTCGGCGGCAAACTTAACACCCTTGCTGCCGAGGAAAGAGGCGCTCATGCCACGCTCTTTCTGCATTTCATGTACCAAAGCGCCGATTTTAACAGAAACATCGACCAGCGATTCCAGCTTGACCATCTCTTTAGAGGTCGACTGTCTCTCAATAACGCCCGACCCGGCAAAATAAAGCAGGGCTAATGCCGGGATGGCGGCCATCAGGATTAATTTTGACCTTAGGCTCGACGTGAAAGCAATATTGTTTGACATGCTACATTCCTTGAGTGATGTTTCTTGAAGTGTTTTGGAGCATCTACTAGGTGTCAGGTTAAGCTGTTGTGTCATTCAGGGCGAGTCCGGCTCACTCGCTTGATTCCTAAATACGCTAACCGTGCTAAAAATTATAGCATCTAAAACTAGCCGTTCAGCAATCGAATCGCCATCACATCGCATCCGGCGTGATGCAAAACGCTGTTTGCCGTTGAACCCAGCAATAACGACAGGCCATGCCGCCCATGGGAGCCGACAACGATTAGATCAATGCTCTCCCGCTCGGCAAACCGGGCAATCTCCTGCTTGGGCGCACCCCAAACCATCCAACGATTAGCCTGGGCAACACCCAGCCGATCGCCAATCTGCATTAGCCTGGCTTTCTCCGCTTCAAGTAGCTCATAGCCTGAATCTTCAGCTAGTGAAATCACTGCACCATAACCGGTATCCGGCATCGGAATATTATCCAGCACATGAACAATGCTCAATTTAGCCTGGTATTTTTCGGCCAAATCTTTTGCCCTTCGGGCAACCAAATCGCCATGCTCGGAATAATCTACGGCCAGTAAAATATGTTGATAAGCGCCCATTGTTTTCCTTAGTTTTGATAAGCAGAGTGTGTAACGCGTTCCTCATACTAATGCAGGAGCCACGACCCCACGGATGGGGAAGGTAGAATCGCGTCGGGAACAGTGATCGAGAGCACCAAAAGCAGAGACGCTCTGGCTATGCAGGAGCCGTTGCCGACGACTGCACGGATGTAGGAGGTAGAGCACCAAAAGTAGGCGCTTTAGGCGACTCAGGAGCAATTGCCGAGACACGAAGAATGCGAAGATAAAACTCGCGTCCTTCGTGTCTTCGTGGTGATAGCTCTTAAATTTTACGCCTACACCTTATGATAAATATCGGCGCCTTCTTCAAGAAATTGCCTGGACTTTTCATCCATGCCCAGTTTTAAAGCTTCTTCCTCGGCAATGCCTTTTGCCGTCGCATAATCGCGCACATCCTGGCTGATTTTCATCGAGCAGAAATGTGGGCCGCACATGGAGCAAAAATGCGCGACTTTGGCCGAATCTTTAGGCAAGGTTTCATCATGAAATTCGCGGGCTTTTTCAGGATCGAGGCCGATATTGAACTGATCTTCCCAGCGGAATTCAAAACGCGCTTTGGACATCGCGTTATCGCGCGCCTGCGCACCGGGATGGCCTTTAGCCAGGTCGGCCGCATGGGCGGCGATTTTGTAAGTCACAATACCTTCACGGACATCCTGCTTGTTCGGCAAGCCCAAATGCTCTTTTTGGGTAACGTAACAAAGCATCGCGCAACCGTACCAGCCGATATTGGCCGCACCTATCGCCGAGGTAATGTGGTCGTAACCGGGAGCGATGTCGGTAGTCAGCGGGCCTAATGTGTAGAAAGGCGCTTCGCCGCATTCTTCCAGCTGTTTTTCCATGTTGACCTTGATCATGTGCAACGGCACATGACCCGGGCCTTCTATCATGGTTTGAATATCGTGTTTCCAGGCGATTTTGGTCAGTTCGCCCAGCGTTTCCAATTCCCCGAATTGCGCGGCATCATTGGCGTCATAGATTGAACCCGGACGCAGGCCGTCGCCTAATGAGAAAGAGACATCGTAGGCTTTCATGATTTCGCAGATTTCTTCGAAGTGCGTGTACAAGAAGCTTTCTGTGTGATGCGCCAGGCACCATTTCGCCATGATCGAGCCGCCGCGCGAAACGATGCCGGTCATGCGTTTTGCGGTTAGCGGTACATGGTGCAAACGCACCCCGGCATGGATGGTAAAGTAATCCACGCCCTGTTCGGCTTGCTCAATCAAAGTGTCGCGAAAGATTTCCCAGGTCAGGTCTTCGGCTTTGCCGTTGACTTTTTCCAGGGCCTGATAGATAGGCACGGTACCGATAGGTACCGGCGAGTTGCGTAAAATCCACTCGCGGGTTTCGTGGATGTTCTTACCGGTGGATAGATCCATAATGGTATCGCCGCCCCAACGAATGCCCCAGAGCATTTTCTCGACTTCTTCCTCGATAGACGAGGTAACAGCCGAGTTGCCCAGGTTACCGTTAATTTTAACCAGGAAGTTGCGGCCGATAATCATCGGCTCCAGTTCGGGATGATTGATGTTGCACGGAATGATCGCCCGGCCTCTGGCCACTTCGTCACGGACAAACTCAGGGGTAATCAGATCGGGAATCGATGCGCCGAACGAATCGCCGGGATGCTGGTCTTTCCACAAATGGCGCATTTCCTCCATTTTCTGATTTTCGCGAATGGCGATGTATTCCATCTCCGGCGTGATGATGCCCTGTCTTGCATAGTGCATTTGCGACACGTTTTTTCCGGCTTTCGCCCTGCGCGGTTTGCGGATATGCTCAAAACGCAGTTCGGCGGTAGCAGGATCTTCAAGACGTTGACGACCGAATTCCGAGCTGGGACCTGACAATTCTTCGGTATCGTTTCGCTCTGCAATCCAGGCTGAACGGATAGCGCCCAGACCTTTCTTCAGGTCGACGTCGACATTGGGATCGGTGTAAACACCCGAGGTATCGTAAACATAAAGCGGCGGATTTTTTTCTGCGCCTTTTTCCGAGCCGAAATGCACCGGAGTATCGGATAAGGTGATTTTACGCATCGGAACCTGTATGTCGGGGCGACTGCCTTGAACATATATTTTTTCCGATGCGGGGTAGGAATCGATCTTTACGCTACTGGCTTCAGTAGACGTAACTTCTTTAAGGACAGCGCTCATGTTTATCTCCAACAACAAAACAATAAGGCGCAGGGAAGTCAGGGCTTTCCTACGCCGGTATTAACCGGGGTCAGGTTCAAAGGGTTTTTCTCAGCCGCCTTATCCCATGCAGCACATGGAAACAAGAAAGCACCCCTAGCCTTTACGGATGTCTTCCTAAGTTAAAGGATAATGTCCAAGATTGCAAGCTAAGACCGCTTCACTGGAACAACAAACACCATATAAAACAAATGGTTTTGATAACCGAGGCCATTTATAAAGCCTTCTTTACAGTCAACATCAGCCCTTCTACTGCCATTAAGATAAAATATCGGTTCATTGAAATATCCTGAGGATAGCATTACGCGAATGGTTTTTGGTCGAACGCCTATCTCAGAAGCGCTCCGACCTATAGAAGAAATTGTCTATCAACACTGTAAAAATGATTTTTTTTACCAGCAATGTTAGAATCAATACAATCCCTGACTAACCAGATTTAACGGATGTCAACAGACTCTCAACAGAACGATCATCACTCACCCGCACTGGAATTTAAAAGCAGCACTTTTTCTGTGCCTGTTTTGGTTTTAGCCAGTAATGATGCCATTACTATCGAACAACAATTACAAGAAAAAATCCATCTGGCGCCTGAGTTTTTCAAAAACTCGCCGTTGGTGTTTGACTTGCAGGAACTGAATAAACACGATCTCGACATTGATGTTACCGAACTCATCAACATCATCCGCAAGCTGGGCTTGTTACCGATAGGCATACGCGGCGGCGTTGCACAACAGAACCAACAGGCGTTGGAGCTTGGAATTCCCGTACATTCCGGCCACAGCACCGCGGTCTCTTCCGGAACGCAAAAACAACAAACTCCTGAGCCTGAAGCAGCGACTCCCGAGCCGCAAGTCGTTGCAGAAGCCGCTACACTGATCACCCATCCTGTCCGTTCCGGCCAACGCATTTATGCTTCAGGTGATTTGATCATTTTAGCTCAGGTCAGTGCCGGGGCTGAAATCATGGCCGAAGGCAATATTCATGTTTACGGCTCGTTAAGAGGCCGGGCTCTGGCGGGCGTACAAGGCAATACGGAAGCGCGTATTTTCTGTTCCGATTTACAAGCTGAGCTTATTTCGATTGCCGGAAATTACAAGATCAGCGAAGACTTGAATGGCGCCGTTCTCAATCAGCCTGTTCAGATCTACTTACAAAACCATACTTTAGTTATTAAAGATATTTAATTTATATTGCTCTTTGGAGGAAAAATTTGTGGCACGAATCATAGTCGTAACATCGGGTAAAGGTGGCGTTGGCAAGACAACCACAAGCGCCGCTATAGCCATGGGGCTTGCAAAAAAAGGTCACAAAACAGCGGTCATCGATTTTGATGTGGGTTTGCGTAACCTCGATTTAATCATGGGTTGCGAGCGCCGCGTTGTTTATGATTTCGTCAACGTCATCAACGGCGAGGCAAGTCTTAACCAAGCCTTGATACGCGATAAAAACTGCAACCTGCTTTACATTCTGCCTGCCTCGCAAACTCGGGATAAGGATGCCCTAAGCCAGGAAGGTGTAGGCAAAATTTTAGACGAACTCAAAAAAGAGTTTAAATACATAGTCTGCGATTCCCCTGCCGGCATTGAAAAAGGCGCTCATTTGGCCATGTATTTTGCCGACGATGCGTTTATTGTAACCAATCCTGAAGTCTCGTCAGTCAGGGACTCTGATCGTATGCTAGGTATCTTATCCAGCAAATCACGCCGGGCCGAACAAAACGAAGAACCTATCAGGGAATACCTGCTGTTGTCGCGCTACTCGCCGGACCGGGTTAAATTAGGTGAAATGTTAAGCGTGGATGATGTACAGGAAATTTTATCGCTGCATTTGCTGGGCGTTATCCCGGAATCAAAATCGGTACTCAATGCATCGAATTCCGGCACACCGGTTATTCTTGACGAAAAAAGTGACGCAGGCCAAGCTTACGCGGATATTGTTGCTCGCTATTTGGGCGAAGATAGACCACATCGATTCATTGATGAGAAGAAAGGCCTGTTTGGGAAGCTTTTCGGAGGCAAATAATGAGTTTACTGGATTATTTTAAGAAATCTAAAGCCAGCTCGGCATCACTCGCCAAGGAAAGACTGCAAATTCTGGTTGCTCACGAACGCAGCTCCAGAAACCAACCCTCTTACCTTCCTCAATTGCAAAAAGAATTGCTGGAAGTTATTCGAAAATACGTTAACGTAGAGCAAGATGCCATATCCGTTAATTTTGAACAAAACGATACTCAGGAGACACTGGAATTAAATATTGTGCTGCCTGAACATCAAACCAAGATTTCTTAACACAACAATCCAAGCTAAAGGTGACCACTATGTCTAATACAATCGGCGATGCAGCAGGAATAGTCTGGAAATATCTGGATAATAACGGACCCTCCAGTGTCAATAAAGTTACCACTGAAACCGGCATCAATAAAAATGATGTTCAACGCGCCATAGGCTGGCTCTGTAAGGAAGACAAGCTGTCCATTGAGATGATAGGTCGAGCTGAAACGCTATCGTTGAAATAAATCGGCTGTAAAGACGTTGCACTGCAACGTCTTTACACTACTATTTTGACTTGATAAACAGCTTCCAAAAAACTTATTGCAATTCCCGGTGGCGGACAATTACATTCAAGAAAGGGCCTTTAAACTGCTTGGCGAATGCATCCACCAGATAAACCGAGCGATGCTGACCGCCTGTACACCCTATCGCTACCGTCAAATAACTGCGCCCTTCAGCCTCGAATCGCGGAATCCAGCGTTCAAGAAAAACCGTAATATCTTTAAAAAGCTCGGCAACCAGTTCTTGCCCATTAAGAAAGTCGATTACCGGCTGATCTTTCCCTGTTAATCCGCGCAACTCCGGAATCCAATAAGGATTTGGCAAACTGCGGGCATCAAATACAAAATCGGCATCCAATGGAACCCCATGTTTGAACCCGAAGGATTGAAACTGCAAGGAAATATGCCTGACATCCCTTTCGCCGACCTGGTCTCTGATAAGTTCACGTAACTCATGGTAATGCGTTCGACTGGTATCGATGACCACGCTGGCGTGCCTGGCAACCTGCGTCAACATTTCCTTTTCAATTTTCAACGCTTCTCTTAACGGCACATTCGAATCCGTCAACGGATGCCGTCGTCGGGTTTCGCTATAGCGTTTCAACAAGGTAGACTCTTCAGCCTGCATAAAGATGATTTCGCAATCAATCTGCTTATTGCGTATTAGCTCCAGGCTTTCGGAAAAATTGGCCAGGCTTTCGCTCTGATTCCTGGCATCAATGCCTATGGCCGTTTTTGCATAGGTAAGCTTATCCACCAGCATGACATGGTTAATAAAGTCTTCCAGCAAGGTCACGGGTAGATTATCGATGCAGTAATAACCGCAATCTTCCAGCGTATCCAAGGCGATACTTTTACCGGAACCGGAAAGGCCGCTGACGATTAATAGTTTCATAAGAAATCAGGCGAAGGGCCAAGGGCGAAAGGCAAATAAAGCTTTTTCAGCCCTTCGCCTTTCGTCTTTTGCCTATCTTATCTATGCTGTCCGGTTTTTTCTTTATGCTTGATAATTTGACGATCTAACTTATCCACCATAGCATCAATGGCTGCATACATATCTTCCTGATGATCTTCGGCGAACAATTTAGCGCCGCTCAATTGCAGCGTTGCTTCAGCCTTTTGAATTAACTTTTCCACGCTTAAAATGACGTGTACATCGGTAACATTATCAAAATGACGTGCTAATTTTTCAAATTTTGAGTCGATGTGGGCTTTTAACGCGTCGGTTACTTCAAGATGATGGCCTGTTACGATGACTTGCATGAGATGAACTCCTTTAATGGTGAATGATTGGTTTTTTTTATGGGTGCCAGATAGCGTTATAAAATGCGCTTACGCTGGCTTGATGATGAAATGAGCATCGCTTCACGATACTTGGCAATTGTCCTTCTAGCAACATTAATGCCCTTTTCTTTTAATAGCTCGGCTATTTTACTATCACTTAACGGTTTTGCCAGATTTTCATTGCTGATTAGCTCTTTAATAAACGCCCTGATGGCCGTAGACGAGCACTCCCCTCCTCCTTCTGTTGAAACATGACTGGAAAAAAAATACTTAAATTCGACAATACCGTTGGGGGTATGCATAAATTTTTGCGTTGTCACCCTGGATATAGTCGACTCGTGTAATTCCAGTTCTTCGGCAATATCCCTTAACACCATGGACTTCATTGCAATGGAGCCATGTTCCAGAAACCCGGTTTGCTTTTCCACGATACAGCGGGCAACACGCAATAAGGTATCGTTACGGCTATGGAGACTTTTAATAAACCATCTTGCTTCCTGCAAATGATCTTTCATACAGGTATTATCCTTGCTGTTATCCGCCCTTTTTATCATGCTTGAATAAAAGGGATTGATGCGTAATTTAGGCGCTATATCGGGATTCAGGTTGACTTGCCATTTATCGTTTTGTTTAACCACGTAAACATCGGGGATAACATATTCGGAATCCGAATCTTGTATCTGCGCGCCCGGCTTGGGATCCAGGGTTCTGATTAACGCCACCACCTCATCCAGCTGCCGCTCTGTCACGCCCAACTTACGCATGAGTTTTGACTGCTCATGCGTAGCCAACAAATCCAGATATCGGGTAACCAGAGTCAGCGCCTCCTCTTTATAAGGCGTACCCGCCGGCAACTGCTGTATCTGTAATCTCAAACAATCTTTTAAATCGATCGCTGCAACGCCGGCCGGGTCGAAATTTTGTACCCTGTGCAGCACCGCGTTCACTTCGTCGAAATCCAGATCGTCTAATTGGCTCTGCAAGCCCTGAAAAATTTCTTCGGGACTGCTGCTCAGATAGCCGTCTTCATTGATCGAATCAATAATAGCCATGGCAATGGCATGATCCCGCTCTGAAAAGGAGGTCAACTCCACTTGCCATAGCAAATGATCCAGCAAGGTTGAGGATTTACTACGCTGCGTTTCAAATTCAACAGTCTCCGCTGAATTGGCGCCCGACTCCATGGCGTATTCATAAACATCATCCCAGGAAGAATCAATGGGCAACTCATCCGGCATATCCGTTTGCGAACCTTGACTGGTCAGCAAATCGGTATTATCAACTTTTTTCTCCGGCGTTATTTCGGCTTCCTGAACGGTGTTTTCTTCCTCATTAACTTCCAGCATCATATTAGACTCAAGAGCCTGCTGAATTTCCTGCTGCAATTCTAATGTCGACATCTGCAACAACTTGATCGCCTGCTGCAATTGCGGCGTCATAGCCAGTTGTTGACCCAGTCGAAGATGTAAGGATTGTTTCATTCGGTCACACAATTTAGTAGGGGATGTCCCCTGTGGTTACTCTGTTCTTGGTTAGGACAACTGCAAGAGATTGCCCCCTAAATTAAAGACTAAAATTATTGCCTAAATAAACTTTACGCACTTCCTCATTAGCAACGATAGCTTCCGCGCCGCCTTCGGCGATCACCCTGCCGTCGTTAAGTATATACGCACGATCACAAATGCCTAATGTTTCCCTGACATTATGTTCGGTAATCAATACGCCAATGCCGCGATATTTCAAATGCTCGATGATTTTTTTTATATCATCTACCGATATCGGATCAACACCGGCAAAAGGCTCGTCCAGCAATATAAACTGAGGGTTGGTCGCCAATGCCCTGGCAATTTCGACACGTCGCCTTTCACCGCCCGACAAGCCCAAAGCAGTTTGGTCGCGCAGATGAAGGATATGAAACTCCTGCAACAATTCCTCAATCACCAATTCCGCCTGTCCTTGCGTCAAATCGGAACGAATCTGTAAAACTGCACGTAGATTATCCGCCACGCTCAGTTTTCGAAAAACCGAGGGTTCCTGCGGCAAATAACCTATCCCTAATTGCGCCCTCAAATGCATCGGATGATGGGTAATGACCTGTGAATCCAGGGTAATTTCACCTTCATCCGCTTTAATCAGGCCCACCATCATGTAAAAACTGGTGGTTTTTCCTGCACCGTTAGGCCCCAGTAAACCAACAACTTCACCGGTATCAACATGCAATGAAACACCGTTAACCACATTGCGTTTATTGTAGCTCTTAATCAGCTGTTTTGCGGCTAGTCTGGTCATGTTTAAAGGGTGAAAGGTGAAAAATAAAAAGAACATCGTTTGGTATCTTGCGTCCTGCACGTCATACCCTCAACCCTGCGCCTCATCATTTGCCATCGCCCTTCGCGGCCGGCTGTTCTTTAGCTTTCGGCTGCAATACGACATGGACGCGTTTACCGGCTGATTCTTTTTCTCCCGCTTTAACCAGCGAGGTTTTCAAATCGTATTCAATAAAGTCACTGGAATAAGCGCCGCTGCCTTGCCAGACGGTGGCTTTATCAATCAAAATCAACAAATTCTTTTTAGGATAATACTCGCCTGTTAACGCTTCACCGGTTATATCCTGATCGCCCTCATTAGGCGTTTGTTTAAATTTGGCGAGATTGCCTGTAAACACCATTTTATCAGCTTCACCGTCTATAAAATAAACGACCAGCTTATCCGAGTTCACCCGAATGCTGCCCTGAATTGAGATCACATTACCGGTATAAGTGCTGGTGGCTTTTACATCATCATAAGTCGCCGTATTTGAATCGATAATGATCGGCTGATCGGCGTCGCTTTCCAAGGCGTAAGCACCCGCGCTATAAAGCGCCAATAACAGTAAACAGCAGCCACCCCCACGTAACATGCGGCGGCGAAGGTTTTTATTTTGTTTCATAGTTACCCTTTACATTAGAGAGCAATTCCAGATGGATCGGTTCCGCAAAAGTCAGCTTCATACCGACACCTGTAGTCCAGTTTGGCAAGCTGATCAACTCTGCCCACGCATCCGTTTCTGCATAACTGGTTTCCGGCTTTACTTTTAAATTGAAGGTATAGATTTTAAGCTCCCTGACGCCCACTGCAGCAGCCCTGTCAACATAGACCTTGCCGGTTAGCAACAAATCCTTACCATCAGCAGACAAAACACCGGTTTCGGACTTAATTATCCACGGCGGTGTTTTCTCGTTATAAAAAAACATTAATGGCTTTACCATGTGCGTGGTGCTGTCATCGCTGTAATGAATCATTTCATCAGCAATCAATTTACTTTTCGGCCTGCCAAGCTCGCCCATTTCCCATTTCGTATAGCCGTTGCTGAAATAATCAGGACTGTGCGCCGGGACCGCTATGCGACCAAACTCATCAGAACCGGTCAATTTAATCAGCCACCAGCTCATTACCGCGATAATGACCAGATACAGATAACTGTAATTTCCATTTAACCGGGTCATTTCACTTCGTGCTCTCGCGAGTCAGGTAAGCATTCAATATGTCATCAAAACGTCCTTGCGCCTGCATAATAAAATCACAGACCTCCCTGACTGCGCCCTGCCCTCCAGGCAACGTCGTACACCAATCGGCGCGCTGTTTAACGGCAAAATTGGCATCATTAACCGCAATCGCCAGGCCCACTCTGATCATTATCGGCAAATCCAGCAAATCATCGCCGACGTGCGCCGCCTGTTCATGGGTTATGCCCATAAGCTCAATAATCTCATTAAACGCGGCGATTTTATTTTCATGGCCCTGATACACATGCTCAATGCCCAGGTTTTTCATACGTAGCGCGACCGAATTCGATTTGCGCCCTGAAATAACCGCAACCTCGACGCCGGTCTGCCGCAACAACTTGATACCGTGTCCGTCCCTCGCGTGAAACGACTTGTATTCGTTGCCCTCAGCGTCGAAAAACAACCTGCCGTCCGTCAATACGCCGTCCACGTCGAGAATCAGCAATTTGAGCTTCCTGGCCTTTTCCAAAATAGCCAGCTTATTTTGTATGTCCGTCATCACACGATTCCTGCACGAATCAGGTCATGCATATTCAAAGCGCCTATCGCTCTTTGCTGCCCATCAACAACAATTAACGCGTTAATCTTTTTTCGTTCCATAATTTGCATGGCTTCAGCCGCCAGAATATCCGCAGAAATAACCGCGCAATTAGGGGTCATGACTTCGGTGATAGCGGTCTTGTGTATATCAAGGTTTCTGCTCAGCATCCGCCGCAAATCGCCGTCGGTAAAAATGCCGGCGACACGATTATCCGCGTCGACAATCGCCGTCATGCCCAGCTTTTTTTCGGTCATTTCCAGCAAGGCATGACTGATAAGCGCAGACTCCGGAACAATAGGCACTTTCTCATCGGCATGCATAATATCACCCACCATCAATAACAGTCGCTTGCCTAAACTGCCGCCGGGATGAGACAAGGCAAAATCATCGCGGGTAAAGCCGCGCGCCTCAAGCAAGGAAACCGCCAGCGCATCGCCCATCACCAAGGCCGCCGTGGTACTGGAGGTAGGCGCAAGGCCCAGCGGGCAAGCTTCTTGCTCAACAGCCACGTTGATATGGGTGGTGGCAAATTTGGCCAGCGTTGAGGCCGGATTTCCGGTCATGGCTATTAACGGTACGCCCAGTCGCTTAATAATCGGCAATATCGTTAAAACTTCCTCGGTTTCCCCGGAATTCGATAAAGCCAGCACGACATCCTGCCGGGTAATCATACCCAAATCGCCATGACTGGCTTCGCCCGAATGCACAAAAAAAGCCGGCGTTCCGGTACTGGCTAAGGTTGCGGCAATTTTACCGGCAATATGCCCTGATTTACCCATGCCGGTAACCACAACACGACCGTTACAATTGAACATCAACTTACAGGCAAACACAAAATCGTCATTAATCCGGTCGGCCAATGCGGCGATCGCCTGTGTTTCCACCTGAATAACAGCTAAGCCCAGTTTGCGGAGCTTTTCATCATGTAATTTCATTTATCGGTATAAAAATGTGCTTCCAGTCGTCCAAGGCATTATGGATTTGGCGTTTCAAACGTGTTTTCCATAAGTTGCGGCAATCTGGAGGGCTTATTAATTTGTATTAATGATAAAGCATTTATGGCTTTATGGGGCAGCTGAATGTAAATTCAGGACGATTTCTGATTATCGTCATTGCTGTTCTGCAAACTTGTCGGTTGCTGCAACCAACGCATTAATCATTTCTTTGCCCTGAGCAACATGCCCGGCATTCGGTAATACGATATATTCGGCATTCGGCAATACCTTACGCAGACTGTAACCGGCTTCCATCGGGCAGACAAAATCATGGCGTCCATGAATAATAACCGTTGAAATTTCATCCAAGCCGCTGCAGTTATCCAGTATCTGGTTTTCCCCAATAAAATAATGTTGCCTGGCGTAATGCAATTCCATACAGACCTGTTTAACCATTTTCTCCGTCGCATGAGCGTCTTTCGGACTCGGCTGATAATCGTTGCCTAATGATACTTGCGCTCCCCAGGTCATCCACTCCTTGGCGGCCCGTCTTTGTGCTATCTCGTCTTCACCCCATAATACATCGCACAGCCCCTGCACCGGATTGTCCCGCCCCTGTTCCGGGATACTTTCAATCAAGCGCTGCCATTGCTCGGGATAAATCTTGCCTGCGCCATCCTTGGCAAACCAGTCCAAATCCTGCTGCCGCGCCAGAAATACCGCGCGAATAATCAAACCCATTACTTTATCTTTATGCTGCTGGGCATACAATAAAGCCAGCGCTCCGCCCCACGAACCACCAAACACCAGCCATTGATCAATAGCCAGCTGATTACGGATACGCTCCATATCATCGATTAAATCCTGGGTGGTATTGTTTTCCAGCTCGCCAAAAGGCAGCGACAAGCCGCAGCCGCGCTGATCGAATAGAATAATGCGATAAAGTTGGGGATTAAAAAAACGCCGGTGATCGGGTCGGGTGCCGGAACACGGCCCACCGTGTAGAAAAATAACAGGAATGCCGTCAGGGTTGCCGCTTTGCTCCACATACACAGCGTGTTTACTGCCGGTTTTCAGGAAAAACGTTTGATAAGGCAAAATTTCGGGATAAAGAGTCTTCATGATTTGTAGCGTTAAATTTAATTTGTTTCCCGGCAAGAACCGAAAAAGGAGCTATTTTACCTTGAGCCTTTACCTTGCACCTCTTTTTAATTCTTCAAACATAAAAAAAGGGAGGGGTTTGAAGCCCTCCCTTTTATCGGATCTGTTTTTAAGCGCTTAGCTTAGAAACCAATACCGAGGTAACCGCCGGCAGTATAGCCATCGGTGTTTACACCGTCAGCATCGCTAGCAGTCCAATGATAGCGCGCATCAGCACCGACATAAATATCTTTCCAGATTTTATAGTCCGCACCAAGAGCAAACATTGCACCTGGGTTAAATACCGTTACACCGTTAGATGGAGGACTGATAACGTGCATCGCCAGACCTACTGGAATTATCCATGGTCTCAAGGCGCTGCCTTTCATGAACTTGACTTTTGGCGCAGCACTCAAGGTAAACTGGCTGACAGTAACATCAGAGCAGCTTGACTTATTAGTAGTAACATCAGCTCCTACAACACCACCACCTACGACGCAGAGGGTGTTATTGTTTGGAAGACCCGCATTTTGCGAGTGCTGTTTACCGAACTTCTTGTATTCAAACATCAATTCTGCCAATACTTCGGTGCTATCCATAAAGCCGAACAAGTCATCGCTCAGGCTGAAGTCGAAACCGGCGCCTAGGTCATAACCGCTTTTATCGGTTGTATCGTCCTTACCACCATTAAGCGCTGTTTGTCCGCCAGTCAGAATATCATTTCTGCCTTTAAACATGTGCGCATAGCCACCACGGAAGAACACCATGTTGTCTTTGCTTTTTTTGCTTTCTTTTGGAGCCGACTTAACCGAGTTCATCCACTGATCCAGTTCCTGAACTTTACCAGCGTCTGCGCTAGAACGAGGACGGCTCGTTTCCGCTCTTAATCTGCTTAATTCAGCCTGCATGGCCTGCATTTGAGCTTCCAATGCGTCCACTTTATTATTTGCCGCTTCTGCAACGCGATCTGCTTTTGAGATAGCCATAGCTTGTGGAGAAACCAATGCACCGGCTATTGTTAATGTTGCCGCAATGCCCAATGCTAATTTAGTTTTATTGATCATTTATCCCCCTCATGAGGTTGTTATTTTATAAAAATTTGCTTTAATACAACAAAGCCCATCTTCCGGTGATAATAGTAGCAGCTAAACTAAATCCCTACAAGTTTTAACGCCATTTTTTTAATATTAATTAATCCTTATTTATCAATGACTATAAAGATATTCCTAATTCGAAATATCTACTTGTATGCAAAAAACAACAATTTCTCCAACCCATATATTCAAACAACAGTTAAAGATTCTTCCCGCTTCTTTACGGTAAAATAAAACGACTTTGCCGCCGGGCAATATGGCAAAATTCGCGCCAGGCTAAGAAAATGCGGCTTACCCGCTTGGTTTAATCGATTTTTTAATCACCACTCACGCACCAAGCCAAAACCATATACCATATATATTGGTTTCAATGATTTATGTGGATTTTAGCGAACAGGCGGCTTACCAATAACAAACCAGCCATAGTCGCGGTAGTTATAATTAACTGTTTAACCCTACCCACCAACAAGAATATTTATTTTTTGCACTGATTTTTTACCAACACACATGACCAACACCCCGGATATTACCATCATTGGCGGCGGCATTATCGGCCTGTTAACTGCCCGCGAGTTTATTAAAGCTGGCGCTACCGTCACGATTATTGAAAAAAACGAACTGGGCCAGGAGTCATCCTGGGCGGGCGGCGGCATTTTGCTGCCGCTTTACCCGTGGCGACAACCGGACGCTATCACTCGCCTGGTGCTACAAAGCCTGAAACTCTATCCCGCCTTGGCCTCGCAACTGACTGACGAAACCCTGATAGACCCGGAATGGAATCCCTGCGGTTTACTGATCGTTAAAAATCCAGACCTTACTGCGGCTGTTAACTGGTGCGATGCTAACGCTATTTCATATCGACCCGCCGGTGCGGATTTTTTTAACATGCTTAATACAGTCCCCGACCAGCCGCTTTGGCTACCCGAGATTGCCCAAGCGCGCAATCCAAGGCTGGTTAAATCATTAAAGCAAGACCTGCTTAACAAAGGTGCTACGCTACTAGAACATTGCGAGTTAACCGCCATTAACCTCTCCAAAAACCGCATTACCTCAATACAAACCTCATCCGGTCAGTTCGCGGTCAACCAATTGATTATCACTGCGGGCGCCTGGACCGGTCAGTTGTTTCGGCGGTTCTTTCCCGTTGCCATCGACGATGCTCCGAAAATCGCGCCCGTTAAGGGACAAATGCTGTTATTTGATGCCCAGCCGGAAACGCTGAGTTACATGGTGCTGGATGGCGATCAATATCTTATTCCACGACGTGACGGCAAGATTCTGGCGGGCAGCACAGTAGAGCAGGATGACTTTAATAAGACAACTACAACACAAGCCCGAGACCGGCTGAATGCATTTGCACTAGACTTGTTACCATCACTTAACGACTGCCCGCTAATTAAACACTGGGCCGGCTTAAGACCGGGTACTGAACACGGCATACCGTATATCGATAAACATCCCGAAATCGACAATTTATGCATTAATGCCGGTCATTTTAGAAACGGCTTGGCAATGGGGCCTGCATCGGCGCAACTACTGGTCGATCTTGTTTTGCAGCGCACGACACAGGTAGCGCCGGAGCCTTATCAACTCAACAGCACACACTGATTTTAATGGGCGGCCGGTGGCCTCCACTACATGAACTTCTATTAGCCACATTTATGAACCTTTATCCGTTACTACGCCCCCTGTTATTTTCCCTGGATCCGGAAACCGCTCACGAAGCGACGCTTAAACTGCTAAATGCGGCCTATATTTCGGGCCTGTCCAAACTCATCTACCCGGAAATTGACCGCAAACCCGTCACCGTCATGGGACTGGACTTTAAAAACCCGGTCGGCCTTGCCGCCGGTCTGGATAAAAACGGCGATTATATTAATGCGCTGGCCGCATTGGGTTTCGGCTTTGTTGAAATAGGCACGGTAACGCCGCGCCCGCAACCGGGCAACCCGAAACCGCGCTTGTTCAGGCTGCCTGAGCATCAGGCGATTATCAATCGCATGGGCTTTAACAATCTTGGCATAGACCATCTGCTGGCTCAGGTAAAACAAAGCCGCTATTCCGGCATTCTGGGCATCAATATCGGCAAGAATTTCGACACACCGATTGAAAATGCGGCGGACGATTACTTGATCGGTTTGCGCAAGGCCTACACATCTGCCAGCTACATCACCCTTAATATTTCCTCCCCGAACACCAAGAATCTACGCCAGTTACAGCAGGGCGATGAAATCAAAAGCCTGATTTCCGCCTTAAAAGAAGAACAACTGAAACTGCAACAGGAACACGGAAAATACGTGCCTTTAGCCCTGAAAATCGCGCCCGATCTGACCGACGATGAAATAATCCATATCGCCAAACTGTTGCTGGAGTTTGAAATTGACGGCGTGATTGCAACCAACACCACCATTGCCCGCGACATGATTGCCGACCATCCGCTTGCCAATGAAGCAGGCGGTTTAAGCGGTGCGCCGGTTAAGGAAAAGTCTACGTTGGTGGTACGGGGATTGGCGGCGGAACTGAATGGCAAGATTCCTATTATTGCGGCAGGCGGGATTTTAACTGCGAACGATGCACAGGAAAAATTAAAAGCTGGAGCGAGTCTGGTGCAGATATACAGCGGGCTTATTTATCGCGGCCCGCAGCTGATCGAAGATATTGTTAAAAGCTTATGATATAAGACATCTCACCGCTAAAACACGAAGCTCACCTTATTTTTCTTCGTGAACTTCGTGTCTTCGCGGTGAATTGATCCACTTATTCCCCGGCAATCGACATCCGCTCAACCAGTATGGAGCCGGTACGGATATTGCCGCGATAATCGACGTCATTGCCCACAGCAACGATGTTTTTAAGCATGTCTTTCAGGTTACCGGCAATGGTGATTTCTTCAACCGGATACTGGATTTCGCCGTTTTCCACCCAGAATCCGGCAGCGCCGCGCGAATAATCGCCGGTCACCATATTGACGCCTTGCCCCATCAACTCGGTGACCAACAAACCGGTATTCAGCTCTTTTAACAGGCCCTGATAATCAAGTTTGCCCGGATCAATCGTTAAATTATGCACGCCACCGGCATTACCTGTGCTGTGCATTCCCAGCTTGCGGGCGGAATAGGTGCTCAACACATAGCCGCGTAAAATACCGTCGCTGACGATATCGCGAGTTTGGGTGGCGACACCTTCACCGTCATACGCGCCACTGCCCAAAGCGCCTTTGAGATAGGGCTGCTCATGGATGCGGACAAATTCAGGGAAAACTTGGGTATCCAGCGCATCCAGCAAAAATGACGACTTGCGATACAAATTACCGCCGCTGATTGCGCCGATAAACGAACTTAGCAAACCGGAAGCGGTTTCCGCGCAATACAGCACCGGACACTGCCGCGTGCTGAGGCTGCGGGCCTGCAAACGCCGGAGTGTGCGCTCGGCCGCTTTGTTGCCCACGCTGACTGCGGATTCCAGATCGCGCGCATTTCTTGCCACGGTGTACCAGTAATCGCGCTGCATGCTGTCGCCGCGTTGCGCCAATACCGAACAGCTCAAAGAATGGCGGGTTGAGGCATAGCCTTGAAGAAAGCCCAGCGTATTGCCCATCACCCGGATGCCCTGGTGCGTATCGACCGACGCGCCTTCGGAATTGCTGATTTCCTCATGATAAGACCGTGCCGCATCTTCGCATTCAATGGCCAAGGCAATAGCCCCGTCAACACCAATATCCCACGGATGATTAAGATCGAGATCGGGAAATTCGGTAGCCAACAGTTCTTTTTCCGGCAGACCTGAATATTCATCTTCGCTGGTGTAGCGAGCAATACTGCATGCCGCGCTGACCGTTTCCTTGATCGAAGCAAGCGACAAATCCGTGGTGCTGGCAGAACCTTTGCGCTTGCCAAAATAAACGGTCACGCCCAGACCCTGATCGCAATGATGCTCAATGGTTTCGACATCGCCCAGACGCACCGATACGGACAAGCCGTTTTCCTGGCTCAAGCCCGCTTCTGCGGCACTGGCACCCTGTTTTACGGCCTCGTCCAATATGGACTGAACGGTGTTTTTCAAGCGGTTGATTTGTTCGTTATTTTGCACTGTTTTCTCTAATTCTGTGTAGGTCGGGTTAGCGTACAAACTGTTTAATCTTCTAGCTTCGCCAACTGCGGTAGCGTTGCGCGTATAGTTGCCTTCAATAAATCGCCTGCCAGTTCAGGTGCGTTTTTATCCCATACAACTGTTAAGTGGTGATTAGTATCGAAGTGAGTTTTTTGGGGCGAATCAAATTGTTCTTTTTCACAGGTATAAATGACCGGCTTGCCCAAACCCTCTGCATAACCAGCCTCCCAATAAGCGCCGTTATTTGCATGTGTCAAATCGGCAATCAGAAAATCTGAGGATTGGATTTCCACTCTTAATCGGTCATCAATGAGCCCGGCTTGCGGCGCATCATCAAGTTTAAACAAGTCAAAGCCTGACATTTTTACGCTAGGCTTGAATACGTTTTCAAGTACGGCATTAAGGTCAGGATCACCAAACTGCATCGCCATAAATGCCTTCCGGTAAGTCACGCCGCCTTTGAGTAACGTTTCGTAATAATTCCAACCGTCGAATGAAAGCGCTAACTCACCAGAACCTTTGGTGCCATCAGAATATTTTATTAGTTCTCCATTTACAAAGCCGACTTTAATTAAATGAGAAAGGACCAAAACAACACCTTCTTCAGTCTTAGCCCCTATTATTGAAAGGTGATCCTCTATTGGATCCAGCGATACCTGATCACCAGGACTATCAGAATGTTCAGCAATCCAACGTATCAGTAAATCGGCTTGTTCTTGCGGACGAGGGAGTGGTTTTTCTAAGATTGCGTCAATGGTACTTGTCGACAATTCAACCTTTTTGTTTACCCGCTGCATCATACGGAGCGCGTGGCTTATTTTTACATCCGCATTTTTATTTTTTTGAAGAATTGAAGGAAGTGTAGCAATAAGGGTACCTGAAAGAACAAAATTTCCACATTGATGACAAGAAAAAGCCGTTTCGTCCCGGCCCGAGTCAGAGACAACAGTTTTCTTGAGCACCCTATTACACACAGGGCATTTTGGCATTTGCTTAATAATTGTATTAAACACTCGTCCCGCCAACCGTCAACCCGTCAATCTTCAACGTAGGCTGCCCGACGCCGACCGGCACGCTTTGCCCGTCCTTGCCGCAGGAGCCTACGCCGCTATCCAGCGCCAGATCGGTGCCGACCATGGATACCTTGGTTAATACCTCCGGCCCGTTGCCTATCAGCGTCGCGCCTTTGACGGCACGGGTTATTTTGCCGTTTTCGATCAGGTAGGCTTCGCTGGCGGAAAACACAAACTTGCCCGAGGTAATATCGACCTGCCCGCCGCCGAAGTTTTTGGCATACAGGCCTTTTTTTACCGATTTTATGATTTCTTCGGGATCATGCTGTCCCGGCAACATATAGGTGTTGGTCATGCGCGGCATCGGCAGATGCGCGTAGGATTCGCGCCGCCCGTTGCCTGTGGAATTAACGCCCATTAACCGGGCATTGAGGTTGTCCTGCATGTAGCCTTTGAGTATGCCGTTTTCGATCAAAACGGTTTTTTCGGTCGGCGTGCCTTCATCATCGATGCTTAACGAACCGCGCCGCCCCGGCAAGGTGCCGTCATCGACTACCGTGCATAAATCGGACGCTACCCGCTCGCCGACGCGACCGCTGAATGCCGAGGTGCCTTTGCGGTTAAAGTCGCCTTCCAGACCGTGACCGATGGCCTCGTGCAGTAAAATGCCCGGCCAACCCGAGCCCAATACGACCGTCATGTTACCGGCCGGGGCTTCGACGGCTTCCAGATTAACCAGCGCCTGTCTTACGGCTTCGCGGCCGTATGCCAACGCAGTATCTCCATCGATAAAATAGCGGTAATCGCTACGCCCGCCGCCGCCCATGCTGCCCTGCTCGCGCTGACCGTCTTGCTCGACGATGACGGTTACATTCATCCGCACCAAAGGCCGCGCATCGGCAACCAAAGAACCGTCTTGCCTGGCCACCAGAATATGCTCATGGACGCCGACCAGGCTGACGATAACTTCTTCAATCCGGCTGTCCAGTTTGCGCGTTTCGCTGTCTACACGACGCAATAAATCGATTTTCTGCTGGTCTTCCAGCGATTTTAACGGATTTTGCGTAACGTAATAGTTCGTCCAAGCCGCGGCTTTTGTGGTGACCTTGCAATGCGAAGGATCTGCATCCTGGCCTTGTCGGACGATAGCTTTAACATTATTAGCCGCCTCCAACAGCACCGGCAGCTCAATCCGGTCGCTGTAGGCAAAGCCGGTTTTTTCGCCGAATACCGCACGCACCCCGGCGCCCTGCTCGATATTATGGCTGCCTTCTTTAATGATGCCGCCTTCCATGACCCAAGATTCGAAATGGCTGGATTGAAAGTAAATATCCGCCGCATCAACCGGCGAGCTGAGCAACCGGTTCATAATCTTTTCAATATCGCCATCCTGAATACCGGCCGGTATTAAGATAGCTTGTCGTGCAAGGTTTAGTATTTCCATCAAAAAATCAATAATAGAGGTTTAAAGTAAAAGGCAAAGGGCCAAAGGTGCAAAACGACGTTCTTTCGCCTTTAGCCCTTTGCCCTGCGCCTTCATCATTCTTCTTCCAGCTTATCGCGCAAGGTCTTGAACAATAATTGCAACAGGTCTTCCGCGCCTTCGGCAGATGGAGGCGGCGTACCATCCTGAGTCGCGCTGCTTTGTTCGGCCGCATTGGCTACAGTCGCAGTCACCCTTGTTTCTTCGCCTTCTTGTTTCACGGTCAGCAGATAGATGGCCGCATCATCGCTTAAAAAAGCAGTCGCTTTTGCAAAAAAACTGTTGGTATCCGTCGTATCCTGAGTGACATAAAAAAGCCCCTTATCACGCTCATGATCGGTTATTTTGATGCCGCTTTGCTTCAACGCCCGGTTTAAGGTGTTCCACGCGTCACCAAAAGACTGTTTGATCACCAGCTGCGTCGGCGTACTCAGGTAAACATCCGAGCCTAGCCCGGTACGGTCTTTTTTCTTCGGAATAGAGCTGCTGTCGACAACGCGCTGCTCCTTGGTCGGACTGCTGTTAATCACAGTTGGCGGACGCTCAAGGGCTTCGGTATTGCGGTAACGACTTTCTTCCGTGGTTCCGCAGGAAACCAGAAAACCGATCAACAATAAACTTTTAACTATTACGCGCATAGCTTCCTCAAAAAAAACGACGATGGTTCAATGCCGGAAATGCGCCCCGCACTTTTTCCAGACGCTCCAGATCTATTTCAGCGGAGACAAAGCCGCCGCCGGTTTTATAGCAATCCAGCACCACACCCCACGGATCGATAACCATGCTGTGCCCGAACGTTTTACGGCCATTAAGATGAAAACCGCCCTGATTCGGCGCAACCACATAACACAGGTTTTCCACGGCACGCGCACGCAGCAGCAATTCCCAGTGAGCGGCTCCTGTTTCTGCGGTAAATGCGGACGGAATGACCAGTATTTCCATGTCCATCTTACGGAAAAACTCGGGAAAGCGCAGATCGTAACAAACCGCAACCCCCAGCCTGCCGAAAGGCGTATCAATCACCAGCATGTCAGCACCCGGCTCAATCGAGTCTGATTCACGGTAAACGTCATTGCTGCCCGGAACGCTGACATCGAACAAATGTACTTTATCGTAGCGTGCAACCCGTTCGCCCTGGTCGTTGTAAACCAGACAAGCCGCACGTACTTTATTGTCGGCGTCACCGGCTATCGGAATGGTGCCGCCAACCACCCAGACGCCGTATTTTTTAGCAACCGACGACAAAAAACTCTGGATAGGTCCCGAGCCATCGACTTCTTTGGCTTTGATTTTGTCCAGTTCATGATCGCCCATCAACGCAAAGTTTTCCGGCAACGCCACCAGTTTTGCGCCCGCTTTGACCGCTTCCGCTATCAGCTTTTCGGCTTCCAGCAAGTTGGCGCTGACATTGGGACTGGATGCCATTTGTATGGCCGCACATCTACTCATATTGTTCTCTCTTTAATTTATAACCACTCAGCCACCGAATACAATGGAACGCAGATGAATATGATCATCGCAGAGTATTCGATGAAAATCTTATTTAATCTTAATTATCCGCGTCATCCGCGTTCTATTTTCCTAACTGCTGCGTAGTTTCTTCTTGCCGTAGCCATGGAAAGTCGGTAATGCCGTTCCAGGTTTTCTGTAACAATCCATCGTTTTTATGCATCGGAATAATTTCTGCATTCCCCCACGCACCTTTTACCAGATATTGGGAACCAAAGAAAAACCCTTCCTGGTCTTTACCTGTCAAAGACCGCCCAACCAAGGCCGCTACTTTACCCATAATTGTACCAGCAATAGGCACTGCATCGGCACTTTTAGGTGTGACATCAATAATATGGTCAACCGTTTGACTTACCAGATTGGTGTCCCCGCTGATGGCGATTTTTGCAGGGACGGCATCGACAACCAAATCATGAGTTGATGCGATTCCTCCAGCCAAATCAAAATGCCCCTTGATGCTGTTAAACGTCAATCCTTCTTCATAAATATCGCTGAAATCAAGCTGCGCGCGCTTTATCCACTGGGCCAGCGCCAGCATTCCCAGCACCCGGCCGAATCCGGGTTCTATACTTAAAATACGTCCGTTTTTGAGCTTAATATCCAGCCGGCCTTTCAAATCCGCCAACGAAAATTGATACGGCGCCGCGTTCCACTCGACGGTAAAATCAACGGCTGCACTGGTTTCGGTCAGGTCTTTGGTAATGCCCAGCTGTGCCAGCATTTGTCCGGCGCGCGGCACGTCCAGATGGCCTTGGGTATGCGTGACCGCTTGCCCTCCGTTTGCTTGCCAGTCGCCCGACAAAACCAGCTTTTGGTTTTCTCCCGACAGCTCAACGTTCTTAAAACCCATGCCGCCCGGTATACGCTCGGTTTCCAATGACAACCGGCCCAAATCGATCGACTGCCACAGCGTTTTTTGACTGGTGACCGTCAATAAAGGCATAAGCTCCGGCGATACCGCCTGGAGAGGCGAAGCCTGTTTTGCTCCTATTTGCTTTAATGCCGAAAGATCCAATAGTTCCATATCCAGATTGATTCTGTCTGTGCTTGTCATGCCGGACTGTCCCTGCCCGTCCCCCTTCGGGCGCTGCGCGTGCAAATCCGCTCCCGGCGGATTAGTAAAATCAACAGGAATCCGGATTTTTCCCTTTGCGAATGATCCGGTTATAGCCCCGGTCCAATAGCTGTCATTATGCTTCAAGGCCAGATCGAAAAGACCTATATCGGTTTTCTTCCACAACGCATGATCGCTATGAATCTTCAGTTCCCTGACGCCATCTCCCGCGCCTTGGGCAGCAGCCAAGCCCAACCAGTCTTGCAATTCCAACCGCTCACGATTGATCTCCAGCTTTAATCCTGCCTCCTGGGTCTGGGCGACCTCACCGGTCCCCACCAGGACATGCCCTGAATAGAGAGTCTTCTGCCTGGTATCCAACTGAATAGCCGCTTTCAGTTTATTGCCGTAATTTAGCATCAGCGGTAATAACTGTTTATCGCCTAAGCTAAACGTCAACGACAACGGTATTTTTTGTTCCCGCGTCTTAGCCAATGACTCAGGCAAATCGAGTGACACGCCGGACAGCATCGACTCGACAACAAGCTCCGGAGCAATATTTCCGTAAGGCAACTCCAGCTTTAACTGATAATCTGTTGTCCCGGAAGCGATTTTCCACCAGGGCATGTCAAATTGCGCCTGTAGATCGCTAACTCCGGCGCTACCCTCGACATTGACGGTGGTTTGACTCTCCGAACTTTTAATGTTGATTTGTATCGGATGACCCAAGGCCGCGGCACGAATGGTGTCGCTATAAACGCCCTGCTCATTGAATTTGAGTTCGCCGTTAATTTTGCTGACCGGCAGATCCAGCGACTTCACCATCAATCGGGCATCTTTCAACTGCGCCATGCCATCGACCTTGGTTGGCGCGCCGTCAACCAAGGGGATTTTAAGATCCAGCGTTACCAGGGTATTTCCTTGCGGGGTAATGGCTTCCAGCAGCGAATCCACCGGCGAGCTCAGCGGCGTCTGCTGCATAAAGGCCAAAACCTGGTCAATGCCGCTTTCAGCCTCGCCCTGGATCAGCAAGTACTTGCTTTTATTCAACTTCGGAATAGTCACTTCAGCTTGCTTGATGATCACGTTACCGGATTGCCCTTGCAGGACATTAACCTTGAGACTGTCCTGCGAAAACATGACCTCGGCATTCATACCGGTTATGTGAGGCCATTCGGGAGCGTATGACAAATCAAACTGCTCGCCGTTAAATACCGCTTCAAAAACGCCCGGCGCACTGTTAAACGGAAAATCGTTCAGATTACCGTAAACCAACAAGCCGCCGTTGGTCATGCTGCCGCCAACAAAGGCGCTATCCAGCCAGGCAACGACACCTTTCTCCATAATGCCCACCGGCAAATAATGTTTGACCTCGCTTGCGTCTTCGCCGGCAAATGCGCTTTGCAGATCCATAAAAACGGGTTTACCTGTTTTGGGAATATCGATCCGAAACCGGGTTTTGCTCTGAAAACTCAAGGAATCCAGTTCAATCATTGGGCTGGATACAGACCAGGCATCATCCGCCTGCTGCCAGTCGAGCGTGCCTTGAAGACGATTGACCGGCAAAATTTCGCGGAACAGATCCGGCGCTATCAGCCGGGCATCTTTAGTCGCAAGCGTAATAACGCCCTGTTTTTCACTACCTTTTATTTGGCCGGTCAAATTCTCTATGCCGGGAACTGACAACAACGGCGCAACACCGATTTTGGCAAACCTGCCGTTCAGGGCAACCGACTTGGTATCCGGATCGGCGAACAAGGAGAAATTCTCCAGCGTTCCTTGTAACCGGGCTTGCGCCAGCGTGTTAGCCTGTTCATCCGGCAAGGGGGCAAAGAACTGCGTCAGCTCGGACGCTTCCTGCAAGTCCACTCGTTCAACATACAGCGCTAATTTATGCAAAGCGGCATCATCCCTGCGCTGCCCGGAAACGCTGAATACGGCAGCAGGCCATTTTTTAACGACATTTTTGGGGGTATCCTGAGTTTCCAGTGAAAAGTCGTTTACATCAAGTTGCCATTGCTTGCCTGCATCATTGATTCCCCAGTGAAGGCGGGTGTTCAGCTGTTTAACAGAAAATTCCCGCTTATCCTGCCGAACCAGCGTCATCTGTTGAATTTGTGCCGCGACATCCATTGACGTCAGCTGCGATTGCCGCCAATCGCCCCAGATTTTAAAGTCGCCGGTGCCGGCATTGATATGTATTCGATCCCCGATTGAAGCTTGACCGAGCGCGGCCAATTCAGGCAACAAAACGTCTTGTCCCTCTATATAAACGCGACCCTCAATAGTTGAAGGCTCAAAAACATTGCCTTTAAAATCCATGGATACTCTTAATGAGTTGCCGACTCTTTTCGGCAACTTCATCAGCATATTGAGCCGATGATGCTCGCCCTGATTACTGATCGCCAGATCCACCCCATTAAACAGCAACGGTCGAGCACTGCTTGTTTCATCCTGCCAGATAATTTCGCTTTGCAAGACTTCGTATTTCCCACCCTGCAATAACCACTGCGGCTGTCCACCACTGGCTTTTAAACCGACAATAACGATGCTGCCGTCCTGTTGCCGTTTAATGGCAAGCTTGGCCCCCACCAAAGTGACCCATGACGATGACAATAAATCCCTTCTGACCAGCATATCCAGTAAGTTAATGCCCAACCGTATCTCATTAAACTGGATAGCGGGTTCTTCGTTCCCGGCAGGTGCAGCGGGTGATAAATCCGCCTGGAGCGGATTTGCCTGTGTAGCGCCAGAAGGGGGATGGACTGGAGCAGCCTGGGATGAAACAGCAATGTCTTTTAATACCAGTTCAGGATTAAATCCGCGCATTTTTGCGCCCAGACGGCCTATTGTTACCGGCGTTCCGACAAGTGCGCTGATATTGGTCGCCAAATCGGACTTATAGTGTTCAATCCCCGACAATAGCAAGCGTACGCCAGTCAAGCCGATAGCTGCCGCGATCAAAGACCAGAAAATGAGATGCCGCGTTGCACGCGTAATATGATGGATCATTAAAGATAAGGCTAAAGGCGAAGGACGAAAGGCGAAAGATTCATGACTAACAATTCAAGATCGAAAAATGGAACGCTGATAACTATGTTAAATAAGATTTTCAGGATGCTGGATTAAATAATCCCAAGACGGACGGAGCAACAGCTACGGCCGAAACGTTTTGCGTTGCTTAAGCGCATTGTTATCGTTTAAACGTTAGAGGCGGGTTATACAAATATCGCGCCGTAAGTTTTCAGCGGGAGTGCAAGCTTTGCAGGCGAAGCCTGCACTCCGGCTATTGGCAACTTGCTCAAGTTATTTTGCGCATGTGCCTTAATTGCCTGATTATCCACACTCATCATATTCATCTACGTTCTATTGTATTTTGCCGCATATACTTTTCGCCTTGAGCCCTGCGCCTTAAAGCAACACCACATCATACTGCTCCTGATTGTATTCAGCCTCGGCCCTGAACTTGATGCGTACGCTCAAGAAGACTTCCAGTTCAGCCAGCATATCCGCTTCCTCATCAAGCAGCATCTCCACAACTTCATTGGATGCCAGAACCAGTATCTTCTTAACTTTGTACTGCCGAACTTCGCGAATAATCTCCCGAAATATTTCCAGGCACATGGATTCTGCGGTCTTCAAAACCCCCCGACCGCCGCAGGCGCTACAAGGTTCGCAAAGTATATGCTCCAGACTTTCACGGGTTCTTTTGCGGGTCATTTCCACCAACCCCAGCACCGATACTTCGGTAATGTTGGTTTTCGCGTGGTCTTTTTCAAGATGCCGCTCGAACGCCTGCAAAACCTGTTTTTTATGATCCTCGCTTTGCATATCGATAAAATCGATAATAATGATGCCGCCGAGGTTTCGGAGCCTGAGCTGCCGGGAAATGGTCTGCGCCGCTTCAAGGTTGGTTTTAAAGATAGTCTCTTCGAGGTTACGGCCGCCGACATAGCCGCCGGTATTCACGTCGACTGTGGTCATCGATTCGGTCTGATCGAACACCAGATGCCCGCCCGATTTCAGGTTGACTTTGCGCTCCAGCGCTTTTTGGATTTCATCTTCGACGCTGTAAATATCGAATACCGGGCACTCGCCGGTGTAATGTTCGATAACCGGCACGATTTCCGGCGCAAAAATCTCCGCAAATTCAACCAGGCGATGATAGGTCTCCCTTGAATCCACACGGACTCTTTCGATGCCTTCCCGATACAAGTCCCTCAAGGTTCTGATGCTCAGCGGCAAATCCTTGTGGATGAACTGCTTGGGCTTGGCGCCCGCAATCTTGGCGGCTATTGACTCCCACAATTTCAGCAAAAACGTCATATCGGCAATCAATACCGTTTCATCCACGCATTCTGCCGCGGTTCTTGCGATAAAGCCGCCGCATTTATTCTCCAGCCTGAAAGTGTCAAGGCAAGTTCTTAACCGGACGCGCTCGGTCTCGCATTCAATCCGCTGGGATACGCCGGAATTGTGCGCGTAAGGCATGTAGACCTGAAACCGCGACGGAATCGATATTTCTGTAGTTAACCGTGCGCCTTTGCTGCCCAAAGGATCTTTGACCACCTGCACGATAATATGCTGACCCTCATGCAGGTAATGCTCAATGTTTTCAGAAGCTTTTTTTTCCAGATCCTTGGCGCACAAGTCGGAAAGATGTAAAAACGCCGCCCTGGGCAGGCCAATATCGACGAAAGCCGCCTGCATACCGGGCAGAACCCTGCACACTTCACCTTTATAGATATTACCCACCAAACCCCGCTGCCGGGTTCTTTCAATGATCAATTCCTGCAGGACGCCGTTTTCAATAACCGCAACGCGCGTCTCTGGCGGGGTAACATTGATTAAAATTTCTTCACTCATTTGAACAACCCGATTCCTTGCCTGGATAAAAGATCCGCAGTTTCAAACAACGGCAAACCGACCACACCGGAAAAACTGCCGCTTATCGACTCTACAAATACGCCGCCCATGCCTTGAATTGCATAACTCCCGGCTTTATCGACCGGTTCGCCGCTTTGCCAGTAGGCCGCTATTTCACATTCCGTCAGCGCTCTGAAAGTCACCTCGGTAATACTGACCGCTTGACCATGTTCCCGGCCCCTGAGCGAAATCGCGCTATAAACCCGGTGCATTTTACCGGACAACTGTCTTAACATGGCAAGCGCATCCTCCCGGTCTTTGGGTTTTCCCATAATCAGGTCGCCCAAAACCACGGCGGTATCCGCGGCCAGAACCGGCAAGCTGTCGCCCAATTGCGCAAGGCATGCCGCCGACTTCTCGGCGGCCAGTCGCTGCACATAGTCCAGCGGCGTTTCATTGGGCAAAGGCGTCTCGTCAAGATCGACCGGATTGACTCTATAAGCAACCTTAATCTGATCCAATAATTCCTGTCGGCGAGGAGAGGCTGAGGCAAGAATAATCTGTGCAGTCATTAGCGATGATAAGGATGGTTGTGGAGAATGCTCCAGGCACGATAAAGCTGTTCGGCGACAACGATACGCACCAGCGGATGGGGAAAGGTCAGTTTCGATAAACTCCATGATTCCCGCGCCAGTTGTTTGACCGAATCCGCCAGACCTTCCGGCCCGCCGATCAACAACGAGACATGCTGCCCGCTTTCCAGCCAGCGCTGCATCGCTTCCGCCAATTCGGGCGTCGTCCAGGGTTTGCCGGGGATGTCCAGGGTTACGATATGAGTGCTTTGTGGAATAGCCGCGATCATCCGCTCTCCTTCCTCTTTGACAATCCTGGCGACATCGCTGTTCTTGGTTCGTTTGCCCGGGGCAATTTCCTTAAGCACCAATTCGCATTCACGGGGCAGCCGTTTGGCATATTCATCGTAGCCCTGCTGAACCCAACCCGGCATACGATTTCCTACTGAAATCAGATTTATTTGCATGCGGTGCAGGATACAGGAGAACAGGCTTGAGATGCAATGCGGTCATATCCTGTAACAAAAATAGCACGCTAAAAAACTTAAGAAATGGGCTTATCAGCCGCTATATTGAAAAACCGACACAGGAGTAAGTACCGTGAACATTAAATATTTAAAACCCGCATTCGCCACGCCCGTTCCAGGCAAGCTTGCGACATGCACACCATCCCTGGCGATAGCGGGGCTAGTCCTCAGCTTATTGATGACCGCTTGCACTACGGCCAAAGCGCCGCCGACTGTATTTCTGCCGCATAAAACCATAAGCGCCATAGGCTATGGCACCGTCGAAAAAAGCGATCGGTATTCGCGCTCGCAAATTAAATTAATGGCCATGAGGGCATCTAAAATGGATGCTTACAGAAGTTTGGCCGAGCAGCTTAACGGCATTCAACTGCGCGGGCAGACTGCTGTCGAAAATATGCAAGTCACTCATGACAGTTACCAGGTTTATCTTAATGCCTATTTGCGCGGAGCAAGAGTAAAAAGAACCTCACCTATCGGCAGCGACATCTACGCCGGAGATGATACTTTTGAAACGGTTGTAGAGCTTGATTTGACACCGAGATTCTACGAATGCATTAACGGTTCTAGCGAATTGATTAATCAGTGTCTTCAGCAAAACCCGGAAAGTCCGGCGCCCAGTTTTGACCAAAACCCACCCAAGGTATCGAGCATTAATCCAGGATGTAATGCCATAGATTGTTACAGTTATCCTAATACCAAGGGATTTAATCGGAAATAATCCGACCAAAATCAAGTTATTGGGGAGTAATTTTTTTGTATTCCTGAGCGGTTTATAAAACGGTTACGCCACAAACACTCGCTTTGAAAATTGTCTTAAATAGCGTTTAATGACGGCTGGTAATTACTCACCGCAACAAACCGGTTTAGTCAATGGCAAAAATATTATTCAAATGCATCTTGGTATCGGTAATTTTACTAGGCCTATCATGTGCCAATGTTCAACCTCGTGCTAATGCAGTCACCGTTGAAGGTCAGGCGGCCATTAACAAAGGCATGCCCCTATTAGCTAAAAAACAAGCATTGCAGGATGCCATCCGTCAGGCGTCCATGCAATCGTCCGTTAATATTCACAGCCAGACTTTGGTCAGCCAAAACAACGTTTCGCTCGATACCGTTTCCATGCGCACCGCCGCTGACGTGAGCAACACTAAAATCATCAAGGAATGGACTACCGATAACGTTTATCATGTTGTAGCCATGGTGGAGTTATCCGCCGACAATTCCTGTACCGCCCACCATCGCAAACGCATTCTCGCAACAGCCTTCCCTTTAGTTAAGCAAGAGCAGGTAACCGGTTATGAATCACAGGATTTATATAGCGGCATTCCACGCGAGCTTAATAACCTTTTAATCGAATCCGGCGATTTTATCGGCACCAACGCCACCAATATCAATTTATATCCGAGAGCCGACTTGGCCCCGGAATCACAAGACCAAGCAGCTTACCGTCCCTCAAAAATGATGCAAATAGCCGCGTCAAACGGTGTGCAATTCGTGCTATCGGGCGTGATCAGGGATTTGGAAGTCGAATCCACCGAATACATGAGCGGCGCTGGACCTTTGGCATTCGCCAGAAGCTTGGCCCGCGAAGTTGTAGCCAGACGCGGCATTGGAATTGATGTTTATGTACATGACGGATTTACCGGCGCATTACTGTTCCAACAGCGTTATGTTGATACCGTCATCGGCGACGTATGGATCCCCGCAACTTATACGGTAGGGAGCGAGCGTTTTAACTCCACCTCAACCGGTGCAAAAATAGCCCGAATTATAGATCAGGCAAGCACTGATATTCGCCGGGCATTAAGTTGCTACCCCTTTACAACCCGTATTGTTGAAATCAAGGATAATAAAGTGTTTATTAATGCGGGCGCGCAGGAAAAAATTAATGTCGGAGATCAGCTAGTGGTTTATAGTACGGGCGGGGATGACTTAAATCTTGATGGCGGCCTCGGTTTTATAGGTAAAGACAAGCAACCGGCCGGCGTACTGACCATCCACACTATCACTCCGCGTTACTCTATAGGCAGTTTGGAAGTCCCCGCCCGTGAACTGGGCGTCAAGGTTGGCGACTGGGTGAAATCCTGGTAAACAGTTCATCACAAGCTAGCATTGCTATACTGATAGCTTTAGACTATATATTTACTTTACATTTACCAGAGTCCATCATGGAAATTAAATCAAGTTTTTTCGGCGAACAAACCATTGACCCCAGCACTATCATTAGCTTTCCTAACGGAATCCCTGGCTTTGAAGATCAAACCCGTTTCAAGCTATTTCATCAGGAAGGCGGCAATCCCCTCATTTTCTGGCTTCAATCATTAGATGATGAATCTCTTATCTTTTCAGTTGCTCAGCCGTCTATGTTCAATATCAATTACAACTTTGTATTAAGCGATGCAGAAGAAGCCACATTGGGAATTGAAGATACCGCCGACGCACTTATCTTGATCATTCTACTTAAAGACGAATCCGATCAACCCACCGTTAAAGGCTCCATTAAATCTCCGCTGGTTATTAACAGTGCAAAGAAAATAGGTCTGCAAAAAGTGCTTACTCAAGTAGAACAAAGCATAACGTTGACTGACGTTAGTAATGAAATTAACGTTTCTGAAAGTGCGTAAAGCCAGCAAGCATTATGCTGCTGCTTCAAAAAGAGGCATGTTAACCGTTTTTTAGCCGCGGACTTAACAGCTCTATGATTACTGCCGCTTTTTAGCGGCAGTTTTGCTGCAGTGGCAAATACTTGCTCCTCGGCAATTGCGCTCCTGCATTACTCTACTGCACGCCATCCATGGCGTTATGCAATATCTGCATTCACCACATCCCTGTGGATTACGTAGGCAAGGGGCGTGAGGTAGAGCAACGCAAGCTTTTCAATATGCATGCCATCAGGACAATATCCGAGTCCCCATGCATACTGAGAGCTATGCAGATTTCCAGTGAAAAAACCCTACCCTGTTGATAATTCTACTTATTCATTCAAGACATTGCCCGCGCTAATCCGGGGATGCTCAAAAACAGCCTCCAATACAGGCAATCAGGCAGAGGCAGCCTGAACGGGAATGGAACTGGCCGAACGCTGAACCTGGTTCTTTTCATTAAAATAAATCAGGGTAGGCTTATGACTTTCCGCTTCCTTTTGATCCAATATTGCAAATGCGCAAACAATAATCAGGTCACCGGGACACGCCAGACGGGCAGCCGCGCCATTAACTGAAAACAACCCCGATCCTGCTTCGGCACGAATGGCATAAGTTGTAAAACGCGCGCCATTGTTGATATTGTAAATCTGTATCTGCTCGTATTCCCTGATACCAGACAAGTCGAGAATATTGCTGTCAATCGCACAAGAACCCTCATAACCCAATTCTGAATGAGTCACCGTGGCTCTATGTAATTTCGCTTTAAGCATCGTGATTTGCATAATAAAACACTATAAATACCCTTGAGAACCGCGCATTATCCATTATTAGCAACAATGCATCAACTTTTAGCATTTTCCAAACCGCACAAATTCTGCTAATGCCTATCTGGAAAAGCAAATATTATCGATTAACCGAGTTTTGCCGAGCCTTGCCGCCGTCAGCAAAACCAGCTCCATATCATCCGTCCCTGCTTTTTTTAAATCACTCATCCTGCACACACTAAAATAATCCGGCTGAAAACCTGATTCCTGCAAAAACAGCAACGCTCTGCGCTCTATTTCCTCATAAGATTGCCCCGCCAAAACCGCATCACGCGCAACACATAAGGACTGATACAGTTTTGCAGCGACTGTTTTTTCCTCTGCGCTTAAATAGCCGTTTCTGGAACTCATCGCCAAGCCGCTTTCTTCCCGAACCGTTTCTACGCCGATTATTTCAACAGGAATATTCAAATCCCTGACCATCGTCCGTATCACCGTCAACTGCTGAAAATCTTTTAAGCCAAATAAGGCGACATCCGGTTGCACCATATTGAATAATTTACAAACAACTGTTGCAACACCGTCAAAATGCCCCGGCCTGGACGCGCCGCAATACCACTCGGACAGACCGGCTACCGACACGACCGTCTTGGCATCCGGCGCATAAACCTCTGAAACAGCCGGTTGAAACAACAAATCCGCACCGGAGGCATCAAGCTTTTCCTGATCTTCGCGCTCGGTGCGGGGATAGGTCTCAAAATCCTCGCCGACGCCAAACTGGGTAGGGTTTACAAAGATACTGACAACCACCCGATCCGCTTTTTTTTGGGCTTCATTCACCAGCGTTAGATGCCCCGCGTGCAAATTGCCCATCGTTGGCACCAATGCAACGCTCTGTCCTGCCAAGCGCCACGCTTTAACGGCATCGCGTAATTCTAATACGGTATTAACTATGCGCATAAGCCTTAAAAACTATGTTCAACGGCGGGAAACCGGGATTGCTTGACCGCTTGGTGATAGGCATTGATAGCTTCCTCGATATTCGCCGCGTCGCTCATGAAATTCCTGGAAAAACGCGGGCGTTTGATTGTGCCGATATTGAGCATGTCATAAAGCACCAGCACCTGTCCATCGCAGTCTACACCGGCACCGATACCTATAACAGGAATCGTTAACTGCAAACTGATCTCTTTCGCCAAGCTTGCAGGAACGCACTCCAATACCAGCAGACTGGCGCCCGCTTGCTGTAATTGCTGGGCATCGGCAAGCATTTTTTCGGCAGCCGCCTGTTCCTTGCCCTGAACCTTATAACTGCCCAATTGATTAATCGATTGCGGCAACAAGCCCAAATGCCCGCAAACCGGAATACCCTGATCGACCAGAAACCTGACGCAATCAATTCTCGACCCTTCCAACTTAACCATTTGCGCGCCGCCGAGCTGCATCAATTTAGCCGCATTTTTGGCCGCCATAACCGGCGTGGCATAAGTCATAAACGGCAAATCGGCGATGATAAAGGCCCGCTGCCTGGCCTTGCTGACGTACCGGGTATGATAAACCATGTCCCTGATAGTGACCGGGAGCGTTGTATCATGCCCCTGGATAACCATACCCAGAGAATCCCCCACCAGCATCATATCGACACCCACCTTGTCGATCAGTGCGCTAAACCCCGCGTCATAAGCGGTTAAGCAGGAGATTTTCTCGCCGCGTTGTTTCATGGCGGCCAGATCGGTAATCGACAACGGCTTTAGGGCAGTTGTGGAGGAATATTGATTCATGTTATTCAAAGAAATATCGAATTTACTGGAGCAAGATTCAATCCAGCCGTTTCAGTTCGTTCATCGGACATTGGGCAACCAGGTCGGCAATATTGCCTTTCCCGGGTACCACCAATTGCGGAGCGATTTCAAACAAGGGATACAAGACAAAAGCCCGATCAGCCAGTCCTGGATGCGGCACGATTAAATCAGGATGTTCAATGAGCTGATCGCCATAGATCAACACATCCAAATCCAGCGTTCGTGCTCCCCAGCGTTCGGTTTTTCTGACCCGGCCGTGGTCGTTTTCGATGCGTTGCAGGCAACGCAACAAATCTATCGGCGGCAAATCGGTTACGACACATATCACCGCATTAACGTAATCAGGCTGATCCTGCGGCCCCATAGGCGCACTATGATACAAACTGGAAAATGCCAGCTCCTGCACTCCTGCGATTTGCGTTATTGCAGTACGCGCTGATTTTATTTGTTCGGCGGGGTTTGCAAGATTACTGCCTAAACCTATATAAGCCGTTATCAAGTCAGCTTTTGGATTTTCCATAGCTATCGAATACGTTAAGATTCTGTTTTTGGAGAACTATCTTTACCTTTTCTAGGATAGCTTCTTTTGCGCCCCGGCTTGTTACTTTGGGCGTTGCGCGGCGGCTGGGTCATTTTTCTTTGCTCGTTTTCACTGGCATTCTGATACTGGGTCCACCACTCGGCCAACTCGGGATCGGCCCCTCCGGTCTCGGCGCGCAGCACCAAAAAATCATAGCCCGCTCTAAAGCGAGGATGGCCGATCAAACGACTGGGTTTAGAACCGATACGCGCCTTAAACTTGGGCTGCATATTCCAAACCTCACGCATAGCCATGCTGATATGACGCGGGAGAGCCGTACTTCTAATCTGCCTGGCAATAACCTCACTGGCCGCATCCTGATAGGCGACAAATTCAACTTCGCCTTGCGCCATTTTTTCTTTGGCCAACATCCGCACCGGCTCCCACAAAAAGGCCGCCAATAAAAAGTAAGCCGTAACCGTTTTACCTTCCGCTATCCTCTTGTCCGAATTTTCCAGCGCTTTAATCAACAGTAATCGGGGGAAACCGCTGTCTTCAACCGCCAAACTGTTCTCCGTGGAAGGAAACAGCACTTGAAAAAGCCCGTAATGCCTGAGCATTTCAAAAGTTTGCAGCGCATAACCGGATAAAAACAATTTTAACGCTTCATCATAAAGCCGGGCGGACGGTATGCTGGCCAGTAACTGAACATCGTTGTGTATCGCCTTCTCGCAAGCGCTATCCAGCTTGAAACCGAGTTTTACGGCAAAGCGCACCGCCCTTAACATACGCACGGGGTCTTCACGAAAACGCATTTCAGGATCGCCGATAAGCTTGAGCGTGCCGGTTTTATGGTCAGCCATGCCGCCGACATAATCGACTACCGAAAAATCCTTGATATTGTAATAGAGTGCATTAACGGTAAAATCCCTGCGCCAAACATCTTCTTCAATCGTGCCGTAGACATTATCCCGCAATAATCGCCCTTCCTTGTTGAGTACCTGCTTGTCGTTCTGCTCTTCTCCCGCACCACGAAAAGTCGCAACTTCAATAATTTCCCGGCCAAAATGCACATGCGCCAGACGAAACCTGCGCCCGATTAACCGGCAATTGCGGAATACTTTTCTGACTTGATCAGGATCGGCATTGGTGACGACATCAAAATCCTTGGGTTCCCGCCCCAACAACAAATCACGCACACAGCCGCCGACAAGGTAAGCATCGAAGCCCTCCTTTTGCAATCGGTACAAAACCTTCAGCGCATGCTCGCTGATCTGGGCTCGTGAAATATTATGTTCCGCACGCGAATAAATTTTGACGCGTGCGTCGACCGGTTCAGCTTCATTTCTGGCTGACGCTTCGACCCTGCTCAGTACGGGCTTAATAATTTTTTTAAAGAAGTTTAAAATAGTCTTCACACCTTGTTTATTTTTCTAATTATTTTGATTATATCATTGCTAATGAATTCTAACCCAATCCGCAAGTTTCTTTTACATTCCCCTTTTGAATGGAGTAGAATCACCATTCTGATTTTTTTCAAGCAATTCTAATTACATCACGTTGCGCACACCAGATAAAAGATCAGACCACCATTTTTTAAACACTCGCACAATCATTAGCGTGCTTGACTGGAATTTGTTATGTTCAAAAAGATTCTTAATAGCTTAATTGACCAACCTTTGTTAACCAGCCTTTTTGCAACAGATTTTTTCATTCTTCTGTTTCATAGACCGCCATTTTTATTTTCTCTCGTAATGCTGGGAGCGCTCATGGCTATGTGCATGTATTTCGGTCAAAAACTGGCTTTATTTAAAATTTAATTGGTCGATTCTACAAAGAATATACAGCAAAAACCAGGTAACGCCCCCATTTCCAAACCTGGTTTTTTACGTCGTCTGACAGCAACACTCTACGACCTCCTGCTACTGATCGGCGTTTTATTTGTCGCGACCGCACTATTGCTACCTTTAAATGGAGGTGAGGCTTTCTCTGCCCAACAATTCTTTTTCCCCCTGTATCTACTGCTAGTCAGCTTCTTCTTTTATGCCTGGTTTTGGACTCATGGCGGGCAAACCCTGGGCCTGCGCGCTTGGAAAATCAAAGTACTCACGCTGGATATGAAACCCATCAGCTGGAAGCAAGCTTTGCTCCGTTTCATGGTTGCCATCGTATCATGGGGATTTTTCGGACTGGGTTTCCTGTGGATTCTTATTGATAAAAATCAACGCAGCTGGCACGATCACCTATCCCAAACCGCCCTTTTTTTTGATAATCGCGACACACACCCTTAAGCCATTACAAAACATCAAGCCATATACCCTCTAAACAATAACACGTGATGTCATCATGAATTGGTTTACTAAACTATTTTCCCGCCGCCCCAAGCACACGCCCCCGGAAAAGAAACCAAACATCGCCCCCCTCGCCAATCCAAATAACCCACTTACCTGTTCGGAACCGGTCTTCACCGAACGTAAAAAACTCCCGTTGGCAACGCTAAAAAAACTGGCGCCGCTTCGAGACATGGACGACGCCTATGTTGAGCAACTGGCTCACACTACATTAAGCTATGCTCAGGGTTCTGTAATTTTCAGGCTGGGTCAAAAAGCCAATTCAGTTTTTTATCTGCTTGAAGGCAGCGTCGAACTTCAACCGGATAGCGACAACCGCTATACCCTGTCGGCAGAATCATCACTGGCCAATTTGCCGCTCAATAGCGGTAAGGTTTGCGGAGCAACCGCATTCGCTAAAACGAACGTCACTATTTTGGCGATTTCAGGAGAATTCATCTGCCACTGGTCGGGTAAAAGCCTACAACAGTCTATTGCCGTTGAACTCCTTGACATTGACTTGCCCGAACAAATTGCCGGCAACCGTTTTTTTACCAGCTTTTCTCACGCCTACCGGGAAAATAGATTAAGCCTGCCCTCATTACCCAATGTCGCGTTAAAACTGAAAGAAGCGATGGAGAAAGATTTAGGCATCAACGAGGCTGTAAAAATTATCGGGGTCGATGTATCCATCGTAGCCAAGCTGATCCAACTCGCCAACAGTCCGCTATACTCGCCCGTATCACCGATTACCAACTGCCACGCCGCTGTTACCCGATTGGGCCTGTATCAAACGCGCAAACTGGTCATGGGCATCAGTCTAAAACAATTATTCAGCTGCAATAACCCGCAACTGATGGAAAAAATGCAAACCTTGTGGAAAAACAGCCTCTATGTATCAAGCTTGAGTTTTGTACTTGCACAGGAAAACGGCACAATCAACCCGGAAGATGCCCTATTGGCCGGACTGGTCAGCGACATAGGCACGATACCGATATTGCATTTTGCCGAGCAGAATCCGGATGAATACCCGAATTTAGATGTATTGGAGTCCGCCATCCCGTTTCTGAATCCTTCAGTCGGCACCCTTGTGCTGCACACACTGGGCTTTTCTACAGAATTAGCAGGCATCCCCAAGCACGCCGAGGACTGGTTCTATGAAAGCGAAGGCGATAAGCTGAATCTGATTGATATAGTCATACTCGCCAAATTGCACAGTTATTTCGGCACCAACAGGGCCAAGGAAATACCGTATATGAACTCGATACCCGCCTACACTAAACTTAAAAATAGCAAACTAACCCCCGACTTTTCCTTGGACGTCCTGCACAAAGCCAAGCATCGCATCCATGCAGCCATGAACTTTCTTTCCTGATACCACTATGAATAATCCTTTATTAGCCAACGCCACACTGCCGATGTTTTCCCAGATTAAACCGGAACACATCGTACCGGCCATTGACCAACTCTTGGCCGAAGCCCGTTCGTCTGTAGAACAGCATCTCCAGGCCACACAACATTACACGTGGAAAAACCTGATCGAACCCCTGGAAGATGTGGACGATAAGCTCAACAAAGCCTGGTCTCCGGTCAGCCACATGAATTCCGTAGTCAACAGCGACGAATTGCGTGACGCCTACAACGCTTGCCTTCCCAAGCTCAGCGCCTACTCGACTGAAATGGGCCAAAACGAAGCCTTGTTCAAAGCCTATCGCTTTATCGCCGACAGCGATGAATTTGCGACGCTGGACACCGCCCAGCAAAAAATCATCCGCAACGCCCTAAGAGATTTCAAATTGTCCGGCATCGACCTGGATAACGAAAAAAAGCAACGTTACAAGGATATTAGTCAGGAATTGTCCGCGCTCGCCAGCAACTACGAAGAAAACCTGCTGGATGCAACCAATGCCTGGAGCAAGCTGATCAGGGACGAACAGGATCTGGCCGGGTTGCCTGAATCCGCCTTGGCCCAGGCCAAACAGACCGCCGAAAGCCATAATGAAGACGGCTGGATGATCACCCTGCAATTCCCGTCCTATATTTCGGTGATGACCTACGCCGACAACCGCGAATTGCGCCGCGAACACTACGAAGCCTTCGCAACCCGCGCTTCCGATCAGGGCCCGCACGCCGAACAGTGGGACAACAGCGAAAACATGGAAAAAATCCTGGCTTTGCGCCATGAAAAAGCCCGTTTGCTGGGATTCAACAATTACGCGGAACTGTCGCTGGCGACCAAAATGGCGGAAAAGCCGGATGACGTGACCCATTTCCTCGAAGATTTGGCCGACCGATCCTGGCGACATGCGCGCAAGGACCTGGCCGAACTGCGCGAGTTCGCCAAACAACACTACGGCATTAACGACCTGCAATCCTGGGATATGACCTATTATTCGGAAAAAATGCGCCAACATTTTTACCAGCTGTCGCAGGAAGAAGTTAAAACCTATTTTCCGATCACCCGCGTCCTGCCCGGCCTGTTTGCGATCGTGGAAAAACTGTACGGCTTGCAAATAACCGAGATCAGCGACTTCGACAGCTGGCATTCCGATGTGCGTTTTTTCCAGATCCATGACCAAACCGACCAGCTGCGCGGTCAGTTTTATCTCGACCTTTACGCCCGCGCCAAAAAACGCGGCGGGGCCTGGATGGATGACTGCGTCAGCCGCAAAAGATTCGACGACACCATTCAAATCCCGGTCGCCTACCTGACCTGCAACTTCACCCCGCCGACCGGCGACACACCGGCATTGCTGACCCATGACGAGGTGACCACCCTGTTCCATGAATTCGGCCACGGTCTGCACCACATGCTCACCCAAGTTGATCACCTCGGCGTCTCCGGCATTAACGGCGTGGAATGGGACGCGGTCGAGCTGCCCAGCCAGTTCATGGAAAACTGGTGCTGGGAAAAGGAAGCGCTGGCGCTGATGTCGGGCCATTATCAAACCGACGAGAAATTGCCGGATGTCCTGTTTGATAAGATGATCGCGGCAAAAAACTTCCAAGCCGGAATGATCATGGTACGGCAACTGGAATTCAGCCTGTTCGATTTCCGAATTCACCGGGACTACGACCCTGAAAAAGGCGGCCGCATCTATGAAACTCTGGAACAGGTCAGGGAACAGGTTGCCGTTGTCCGGCCGCCCAAATTCAACCGCTTCGCCCACAGCTTCTCGCATATTTTTGCGGGCGGTTATGCTGCGGGTTATTACAGCTACAAATGGGCCGAAGTGTTGTCCAGCGACGCTTTCTCGCTGTTTGAAGAAAAAGGCATTTTCGACCAGAAAACCGGCAAAGCCTTTTTAACCAACATCCTTGAAAAAGGCGGTAGCCAAAACGCGATGGAATTATTTATCAACTTCCGCGGCCGCAAACCCACCATCGACGCCTTACTCCGACATAACGGCATCGCGGCATGAAATACAAGGACCTGCGCGACTTTATCAAACAGCTGGAAAAACAGGGAGAACTAAAGCGCATCACCGTTGAAGTCGATCCCTATCTGGAAATGACCGAAATTTGCGACCGCACCTTAAAACGGGGCGGCCCCGCGTTGCTGTTTGAAAACCCCAAAGGCGCTAATATTCCGGTGCTGGCCAACCTTTTCGGTACGCCGCGCCGCGTCGCGATGGGCATGGGCGCAGATTCCGTCACCGAGTTGCGCGGCATAGGCGAGCTGCTGGCTTACCTGAAAGAACCCGAGCCGCCCAAGGGCATGAAGGACGCCTGGGAGAAATTCCCGGTGTTCAAGCAAGTGCTGAATATGGCGCCAAAAATAATCAGTTCCCCGCCGTGCCAGGAGCTGGTTCGGGAAGGCGACGAAATCGATCTCGGCGATTACCCCATCCAAACCTGCTGGCCGGAAGACGCCGCTCCCTTGATTACCTGGCCGCTGGTCATTACCAAAGGCCCGAACAAGGAACGGCAAAATCTCGGTATTTACCGCATGCAGGTCATCGGCAAAAACAAAGTCATCATGCGTTGGCTGGCGCACCGGGGAGGGGCGCTTGATTTCAAGGAATTCCAGGCCGCACATCCCGGCAAGCCTTTCCCGGTTTCCGTGGCCTTGGGCGCAGATCCTGCAACCATATTGGCCGCCGTCACGCCGGTGCCGGACTCCCTGTCCGAATACGCGTTTGCCGGTTTATTGCGCGGCAGCAAAACCGAAGTCGCCAAATCGCTGATTAACGATTTGCAGGTCCCGGCCAGCGCTGAGATTGTGCTGGAAGGCTTTATCTATCCCGGCGAATTCGCCGCCGAAGGCCCTTACGGCGACCACACCGGCTATTACAATGAAGTCGCCGATTTTCCGGTATTCACGATCGAACGGATCACCCAGCGCCAGGCACCGATCTATCACAGCACCTACACCGGCAGACCGCCCGACGAACCGGCCATCCTCGGCGTTGCGTTAAACGAAGTCTTCGTGCCTATTTTGCAAAAGCAATTCCCGGAAATCGTCGATTTTTACCTGCCCCCGGAAGGCTGCTCATACCGCATGGCCGTCATCAGCATGAAAAAACAATATGCCGGTCACGCCAAACGCGTGATGCTGGGCACTTGGTCGTTCCTGCGCCAGTTCATGTACACCAAGTTCGTGATCGTCGTCGATGACGATGTCGATGTCCGCAACTGGCAGGATGTGATCTGGGCGATGACCACCCGCATGGACCCCGCCAGGGATTTGACCATACTGGAAAACACGCCGATCGATTATCTCGATTTCGCCTCGCCGGTTTCAGGCTTGGGCTCCAAGGTGGGATTTGACGCGACCAATAAATGGCCGGGAGAAACCAACCGGGAATGGGGCAGAACTATCGTTATGTCGCCAGAAGTAGTCAAGAAAGTGGATGAAATGTGGGATTCGTTGTTTTAGCCGTGTAGGCAAGGTAGTTTTGGGCAACCGATAAAGCTGTTTGACCACCACAAGACTTCACTCAAGCGGGGCGTCATAAAAGCGAGCCCCTTAACCTTACGTTATACGACATTGACATGAACAGGATCGGCGATAATCTAATCTGCACCGGCTCAAACGAAGAAATCGTGAAGGCGTTCTCCGCGTTCGAGGTAGAACTCATTCTTGTAGGAGGTCTTGCCGTTTCTTGGTACTGCTCATCGAGAAAAGCCGACGATATGGACCTCCTTGTAAACCCTACAAAGGAAAACTCTGAAAAGATAACAAATGCACTTGGGAGTCTTCGCCTAAATGGTTTCACGAGTGAATCCTTCGCTAGGCCCGGTATTCATGCACCGATAAAGCAGTTTTACTATTGCGACATCATTACGCCAGCACGTAGCGGACTTACTTTCGAATATCTTATGAAGAGCTCGATTATGGGAAAGCTGTTTAATATCCCAGTTAATATTCCGTCCGTAGAAAATCTGATCAAGATGAAAGAGAGCGCTGTTGCTTCAGCAGAAAATGAACTAAATAAGCATCAACAGGATATAGTGCTTTTGAGAAAGCATGCTGTATAACTCTGGGCTAGGTAGGGTACGCTGTGCGTACCTCTTACATTGATTTTTACAGAAATTTATAAAGGTACGCACAGCGTACCCTACATCACTTACCGTTTCAGCTAATCTTATCAAGAATAAGTTGCCCCGCCTGTAACGCCTGCTTTCGCCATTGCCGCCAGTAGCTTTCCGCTTGTTGCTGACGCAAACAGCACAAAAAACGCACCCGCTGGGCCGCGTTAAGGTGTTCGTGAATCAGCGGCATCAAACCATCTTCAATGTTGTAAGCAGGTTTTTCAGGGGCAAGACAAACGGGGACGATGCAGTCCAGTGATAAACTCAAATCGTGGGCCATCACTTCACAAGCCTGTCGAATACTACGCGCTTTGGCATTGTCCGGTTGTTGAATATTGTAGGGAGGGTTCCATTCCCGGACCGGTCACAATGCGTAGCCACAATTATCACCGGCAAAGCTTGATTGGGGCTTTGTTCCTGAAAAGAGTGGCAAATAGCATTCAGTTGTTGTCAATCAACGCCCCACATTTTCCAGTTATCAACGCTGACTCTACCCGCTTAATACACTGTATGACATTGATTTCCTAAGCAACACTCTTGGAGCCTGAAAAGTTTTCAATCTGTATTTCCCCGATTCCCCGGTAATTTTTGCATGTTGACTAACAGCCCATATTAATCCTTAACTTCGTCTAGGCCACAGCAACAAAGGCCCCCCCCCTGCCTCAATAAATCCTCCGAACAACCGCCAGAATTGACAATCAAACGATTGATTGATATTGTGACAATCAATCGTTTGATTTATTTTTTGTAAGCAATTCCTGAGGCAGCATGGTCACTAACGAAAATCCCGAAACAGAAACCCACGACGCACGTAGCAGACTGGTCATGTCGGCATTACGGCTATTTGCCGAAAAAGGCTACAAAGCCGCCTCCACCCGAGAAATCTGCGAAGCGGCGGGCGCGAATATTTCGGCCATCCGCTACTACTTCGGCGATAAGGCCGGCCTTTATCGCGCCGCATTTACCGAACCGATGGGCGACACACCCTGTGGCTCCAATATCGCAGCTTATGCCGGTTTGCCGCTGCCCGAAGCGCTAGCCAGGTTTTTCACGGAATTTCTTGAACCGCTGAAAAAAGGCGAAGAGATCAGGCTGGTGATGAAGCTGCACTTCCGGGAAATGATCGAGCCGACCGGAGTCTGGCAGCAGGAAATCGATGCGGAGATCAAACCGCAACATGAAGCATTGGTTTCGCTGCTCAAAGAGCATTTGGCCCTGCAACGCATTGATACTGATGTTCATCGGCTGGCTTTTGCCATCATCGGCATGGCCGTGCATTTTTATGTCGGGCAAGAGGTTGTTTCGGCCATTTCGCCGCAAGTGTTGAACACTCTCAAGGCGATTGATGTTCTGGCAGAACGCCTGGCCGGTTACGCCGTGTCGATGATCGAAGGCGAGGCCCGGCGTCGCGCACAAGAAGCAAATCATGAGTGATAAAAATCTACAACGACTAAGCTGGAGTCTTCTGCCTTTGCTCCTTTCAGCATGCGGCTCCAGCGGCTTGCTGACCACTGTGGGCCCCGATTACCAAACTAAGCCTTTGAAGGCAGCGGCTAACTGGCAAGCTCCCCAGTCAGGCGAGAATAACTTACCCACTGCTCACCAAGGCGACCCGGCCAATCTTAACCGATGGTGGCAACGCTTTAATGATCCGGTTCTGAACCGCTTTTTAGCGGCAGCCCAGCAAGAAAGCGCGTCCGTGGCCGATGCCAGGGCGCGCATCGAACAAGCCAGGGCCAACTTGGTCGGCGCCGATGCCGCCTTACTGCCCTCGATAGATTCCAGCATAGGCGCTAAACGCTCCTCTTCTTCCTTTGGAGGCGCTCCGTTCGTATGGAACCAATTACCGGCTGGGCTGCAATCCAGCTGGGAAGTCGACTTGTTCGGCGGCTTGGCGCGCCAGGAGGAAGCGGCCCGCAGCCAACTGGAATCGAGAAATGCAGCTTGGCACGACGCCCGCGTCTCGGTGGCGGCGGAAGCCGCCAACGCTTATCTGGCTTATCGTTATTGCGAGGGTCAAGTGCAAATAGTGCAGGCCGACACCGCGTCGCGCCGGGAATCGGCCAGGCTCTCGGAAATCGCAGGTAAAGCCGGATTCCGTGCGCCGGGCGACGTCGCGCTTGCCAATGCCAGTGCCGCCGAGGGCAATAGAACGTTGCTGCAACAACAAGCGCAATGCGAACGTTCGATAAAGGGTCTTGTCGCAATGACCGGCTTACAAGAACCGGAAGTTCGTAAATTGTTAACTGAGGCACCGGACCGGGCGGCAAAGCTGCCCAGCCCACCGGCGTTCCGAATTGATTCCCTGCCTGCCCGCGTGTTGCTGCAACGGCCCGACGTGGCCTCCGCCGAGCGCGATGTCGCTGAGGCCAGCGCCAATATAGGCGTCGAACAGGCCAAGCGGTTTCCGAAGTTGAGTCTGTCCGGCAACATCACGCCGACGTTGCAAAACATTAACGGGGGAGCGTTTTTGCTCGCACAAACCTGGGCGATAGGCCCGACGCTCAGCTTGCCGCTGTTCGATGCCGGTAAGCGGGCCGCCGATGTGGAATCGGCGCGAGTCCAATATCAGGCTGCAGAAAGCAAATTCCGCAGCAAGGTGCGCACGGCGGTAAAAGAAGTGGAAGAAGCCTTGGTGCGCTTAGACAGCGCCAGCCAACGCTTACCCGAAGGTCGCAAGGCTGTCACCGGTTACCGGGCAAATTTTCTGGCTGTCCAGCAACTTTACCAAGTCGGATTAGGTAATTTGATTGATGTCGAAACATCAAGGCGTAACGTTCTGTCCGCTGAAATGGCCCTTAAAGAATTAGAGCAGGAGCAGGTCAGCGCCTGGATCGCTCTGTACCGTGCAGTCGGCGGCAGCTGGGAAGAACATGACGATACCCGGAAAATTGGCGCTGCAAGCTCTTCTGCTCCGAGCAGCGGCGAACCCGAAAAACCAGATCACTATTTAAATCATCAAGTCGATTTCACCGGAGGAAAATCATGATAAAAGGAAAAACAGGCGCTCTGCTGACGGCCTTAAGCGTACTGATCGGCATTGGCATTATCGCCGGACGCAGTAGCCATTCTGCCTCCGCCGACACTGCTCCCGCGCCGAAGCCTGCGCTCAGCGTAACGGTAATCCAGCCCGCCATGCGCGACATTCCCATGACACTGACGGCCAACGGTTCGATAGCGGCATGGCAGGAGGCCATTATCGGCGCTGAAATAAGCGACCTGCGTTTGATTGAGGTGAATGTGCAAGTGGGCGAAACCGTAAAGAAAGGACAGCTGCTGGCGGTTTTTTCCGACGAAAGCGTATTAGCCGATGTCGCCCAAAGCCGGGCAGCGCTGGCCGAGGCCGAGGCGAATCTGGCCGATGCACGCGTTAACGCCGAACGGGCCGGACAGATCTCGGCTTCCGGGGCGCTAAGCAGCCAACAAGTGAACCAATATCTGACCGGCGAAAAAACCGCTAAAGCCAAGGTGCAGTCGGCCAAAGCGCAGTTGGATTCGCAATTGTTGCGGCTGAAATATACCAAGGTTTTAGCCGGCGATGAGGGCGTTATTTCTTCCCGTAGCGCCACCTTGGGTGCGGTCGCTGCAAAGGGGCAGGAATTGTTTCGCATGATCCGGCAAAACCGGCTGGAATGGCGGGGCGAAGTCACTGCCTCAGAAATGGCGCAACTCAAGCCCGGCATCGCTGTCAGCGTCGAAGTGCCCAACGTCGGCAGCATCAAGGGCAAAATTCGTGCATTGGCTCCGACCTTGGATGAAAAGAGCCGCAATGGTTTGGTCTATGTGGATTTACCGGAAGCCGCCCAGCATGGCTTACGCGCGGGAATGTTCGGCCGGGGCGAATTCCAAATCGGTATCAACGCCGGTCTCATCGTCCCCCAGACTGCGCTATCTTTGCGGGAAGGCTTCAGCTATGTCTTCAAACTGGGCGAGCAAAATGGCGAAATGGCCAAAGTCTCCCAGATCAAAGTGCAACTGGGCCGAAGAACCGGTGACAGCCTGGAAATACTTTCGGGACTCAATCCGGGGGATCGTCTGGTCGCCACCGGCGCCTCATTCCTGACCGATGGCGATACTGTGCAAGTGGTGCAGCCATGAACGTCTCCTCATGGTGTATCCGCAACCCCATTCCGGCGCTGATGTTGTTTGTGCTGCTGAGCTTCGGCGGGCTGTTGAGTTTTCAGTCGATGAAAGTTCAAAATATGCCGGATCTGGACTTGCCTACGGTGACAGTCACGGCATCTCTGCCCGGCGCCTCGCCTTCCCAGCTGGAAAGCGAGGTGGCGCGTAAGATCGAAAACGCTATCGCCACCTTGCAAGGCCTAAAGCACATCACCACTAAAGTGCAAGATGGCGGCGTCACTATTACTGCCGAGTTCCGTTTGGAAAAACCCGTACAGGAAGCGCTGGACGACATGCGTTCCGCTGTGTCCAAAGTGCGTTCCGATCTGCCTGCCGATCTGCGCGACCCGGTCGTTACCAAGCTGGATTTGGCCGGTTCGCCGATCCTGGCGTTTACTGTCGCCTCCGCCCAGCGCGATGACGAAGCGCTTTCCTGGTTTGTAGAAGACACGATTGCCAAAAAGTTGCTCAGCGTACGCGGTGTAGGCCAAGTTAGCCGGGTGGGCGGCGCCAGCCGGGAAGTGGCCATTGCACTGGACCCGGTCAAATTGCAATCGTTGGGCGCTACGGCTGCCGATATTTCCCGGCAGTTGCGCGCGATACAAAGAGAAAGTGCGGGCGGCCGTACCAATTTGAGTAGTGGTGAGCAGCCGGTACGCACCTTAGCCAACGTTGCGTCGGTGGAAGAAATGCGACCGTTGCAACTCTCGTTGGCAGACGGCCGCAGTTTCCGGCTCGACCAGGTCGCTACCATCGACGACACGGTGGCGGAGCCCCGATCGCTGGCCTTGCTCAACGGCAAGCCGGTGGTCGGGTTTGAAGTCACCCGCAGCCGCGGCGCCAGCGACGTCGAGGTGGGCGCGGGCGTGCAAAAAGCGTTAGCGGAATTACGGCTTGCCAACCCGGATATAGAATTTACCGAAGCGTTCAATTTTGTCACCCCGGTGCAGGAAGAATTCCACGGCTCCATGACCATGCTTTACGAAGGCGCTTTGTTGGCGATATTGGTCGTATGGCTGTTTTTAAAAGATTGGCGGGCGACTTTCATCTCCTCCGTAGCCCTGCCGCTGTCGATAATTCCGGCCTTTTTGGGCATGGACTATCTGGGTTTTTCCCTGAACGGCATCACTTTGTTGGCCTTATCCCTGGTGGTTGGCATTCTGGTGGATGATGCTATCGTCGAAGTGGAAAACATCGTGCGCCACTTGCGGATGGGCAAAACACCTTATCAGGCGGCCATGCAGGCGGCCGATGAAATCGGTCTGGCGGTGGTCGCTACCACGTTCGCACTGGTTGCGGTATTTTTGCCCACGGCCTTCATGAGCGGGATTGCCGGGCGCTTCTTCAAGCAATTCGGCTGGACCGCAGCGCTGGCCGTGCTGGCCTCGCTGGTCGTGGCGCGGATGCTGACGCCGATGATGGCCGCCTATCTGTTGAAAGACAGCGGCCACTTCGAGCCACCGGAAGGGCGCATCATGAAAAACTATATGAAACTGGCGGCCTGGTGTTTGAAGCATCGCCTGACCACGATAGCGGCTGCGGCGGCGTTTTTCATCGGCTCCTTGCTGCTGATTCCTTTACTGCCCACGGGGTTCATACCGCCGGACGATAATCCGCAGACTCAGGTTTTCGTCGAATTATCGCCCGGCGCCAGCCTTGCCCAAACCAGCGCCTCGGCGGAAGCTGCCCGGCAACTGGTGGCAAACGTGCCTTATGTAAAATCGGTTTATACCACGATCGGCGGCGGTTCGGCCGGCGGCGATCCTCTTGCCGCCTCTCAAAGCGGCGAAGTGCGTAAAGCCACGTTGACGATTACGCTGGCTAATCGTCAGGACCGGCCCGTGCGCAAGCAAGTCATCGAGCAAAACATCCGGCAGGCGCTGCAAAGTCTGCCCGGCGTGCGCACCAAAGTAGGCCTCGGCGGATCGGGCGAGAAATACGTGCTGGTGCTGAGCGGCGACGATCCGCAGGCCTTAAGCACCGCTGCCCGTAACGTGGAACGCGATCTTCGGACCATTCCCGGCTTGGGCAGCATCGCCTCCAGCGCCGCGCTGGTAAGGCCTGAAATTGCGGTAAGAACGGATTTTGCCCGTGCCGCCGATTTGGGCGTCACCACCGCGGCTATCGCAGAGACGCTGCGCATTGCCACGATAGGGGATTACGATTGGTCCTTACCCAAGCTCAATCTCGCCCAACGCCAGGTGCCGGTGGTGGTAAAACTGGCCGCAGATGGACGCAGCGATCTTTCGGTGCTGGAACGGCTGGCGGTGCCGTCAGGCAAAGCAGGTTCGGGATCGGTGATGGTGAGTCAGGTGGCCGATCTGGCGTTTTCCAGTGGACCTGCGGTCATTGATCGTTATGATCGCTCACGCAACATCAATTTTGAAATTGAACTCTCCGGCCTGCCGTTAGGGGATGTGACTAAGGCAGTGCAAAATTTGCCCAGCATTCGCAATCTGCCTGCCGGTGTAAAGCGGATCAATATTGGCGATGCCGAAATGATGGCTGAGCTTTTCGCCAGTTTTGGCCTCGCCATGCTCACCGGCATGCTGTGCATATTCATCGTGCTGGTACTGCTGTTCAAGGAGTTTTTGCAGCCGATCACCATCTTGGCCGCGCTGCCGCTTTCTTTCGGCGGCGGTTTTGTGGCGCTGCTGTTGACCGGTAAAGCGTTTTCCATGCCGTCGCTGATCGGGCTGATTATGCTGATGGGCATTGCCACCAAGAATTCCATATTGCTGGTCGAGTATGCCATTGTTGCCCGACGGGATCATGGCATGTCGCGAAGGGATGCGCTGCTGGATGCCTGCCGGAAACGCGCCCGCCCTATCGTCATGACCACCATTGCGATGGGTGCGGGCATGCTGCCGATTGCACTTGGCATGGGCGGCGCGGATTCATCCTTCCGCAGCCCGATGGCGGTCGCCGTGATCGGCGGCTTGGTGACCTCCACCTTGCTCAGCCTGTTGGTGATCCCGGTGGCGTATACCTATTTGGATGATTTCAATAGCTGGATCAAGGCGCTTTGGCGGCGCTATGCCTCCGCCAAAGCATCCGATGCGGAACTGAGGCTTTAAAGTTGATGCGGCTATACGGAATTTGTGAATGACCTGATCCCGTCTTTCGGCTGTTCGGCAAGCCCGGGGAACGGTTGGTGTTTATTTCGTTCGTGGTTCTGTCGCACAGTTTGTAAAACCGAAAGATAATATTTATTTTTTCTTCAACGTTTAAAAATAAGCTGTCCCGCTTGTAATGCCTGTTTTCGCCATTGCCGCCAGTAGCTTTCCGATTGTTGCTGGCGTAAACAGCGCAAATAACGCACCCGTTGGGCCTCGTTAAGATGTTCGTAAATCAGCGGCATCAAGCCGTCTTCGATATTGTAAGCGGGTTTTTCAGGGGCCAGACAAACGGGGACGATGCAATCCAGCGATAAACTCAAATCGTGGGCCATCGCCTCACAAGCCTGTCGAATACTGTGTGCTTTGGCGTTGTCCGGTTGTTGGATATTGTAGGGAGGGTTCCATTCACGGACCGGACGTAAACGGTCGCAATGCGTCGCCACCGCGATGATAACCGGCATGGCTTGGTTTGGGCATTGCTCCTGGAAATAGCGGCGAATGGCGTTCACTTGTTCTGTATCGACTTGACGGGCAGCTTGCGCGGCATTGCAAACCATTAAAATCACATCGACTTTTGTCCACTCCCGCATTAATGCCTCAGGTGCCTGGTCGTGCATTAAGCCGCCGTAACCGGCGCTGTCCAGTATGATCGCTTGTTGCAGGCCGTCGCGTTCATGCAGGTAAGGGGTGATTTCTGCGGTAGTCGGCAAGAGTCCTTCCGCGCTTTTTATTTCGCCGAACAAGGCGTTAATCAGACTGGATTTGCCGCTGCTGACTTGGCCTACAACAAGCAGCCGTAGCGGCTCTATCGACTGCTTATGCGCTTCGCTTTCCGCCATGTCTTGTTTTGAGGCGGCGGTTAATCTGTCAGTCGGTACCATGTCATCCAAGGTTAATTGACCGCTGTAGAGTTGAATCGCGTAATAACCGAGCTTGTTGATATAAGCACTGATCAGGCGTTGCGATATTTCATGGGTAACGGCATTCAGGCCTTTGCCGATTAATACACTGCGCGCTTTAGCCAGCGCCGCACCCGCCCAATTAAACAGCCAATTCCCGACATCGAAAACCGATTTAAGTTTATTCAAGGTGTCGACGGCCTGCTTGGCGCGCAATAAATCGCCGACTCTCACTGCATGACTACCGGGAATTTTGTCCAATACGTCGTGCTGAATATCTTCGCAGACCAACACAATCAGCTTGAGCAAATACGGCAGCGGAAATTCTAAAATGGGGTATTTGGAATCGGCATGAAAGTGCCTGGCAACCAGCGTTAATACTTCATTGGTCAGTTTTAAGGCTTTGCTTGAGTCCGTCAACAAATCCGATTCTGTTTGCCAGCGTTCGGTTAATGGCTTAAGTGCTTGCCACGCCAGCTGAGCTTTATCCGGCCAGTTTGGATTAGGCTGAATCTCGATGGGTTCTACAAACAACGGTTTTTCGCTATGACTGCGCCAGTGCAGCAGTCCATAGACCAGCGCCATGTTCGCCGACAAGATGCCCATGCCCTGATAAAGCCAACCGTGTTGCCATACCCAGTAACCGCCCAAGCCTATTAACGCCAGCCAAGGCATTAAAAACACCACCGCCAAGACAATGCTAAAGCGCGTTACAAGCATAAGCTAGGTTTCCTTGTTTTTGAGCAATTGACGCGCATGGGCGAAAGCTTCGTCGTAAGCCTGTTTTAACGTCGCATGGTCGGGCAAAGCGCCGCGTTTCACGCCATGCAAATACACGCAAAAAGCTTTGCCCAGTGCATAGGTCATCGCTCCCGAATAAACGCCCGCCACCGCCGAGCCGTAAACAGGAACAAATTTCAGCAGTTCCCGTCCCAATAATCCTACGCCGACACTGACGCCGATCAGACTGGTAAATTCGGCATACAGTCTGCGGGTCAGCTCCAGGCCATAAATTGAAGCGATACTATGAAACAGTTTGGCCTGCACAGCCAGCACTAACGGCAAGCCTGCCAGGGGGATCGCGCCCATGCCGACATTGAGTACCGCATAGCCGATCAGGTGCGGATGAGCTTGCCCGGCATGAAAATCCAGTAATTCCTTATGCTGCTCGGTACCGCGCAATAGGCCGATCACGCCCGCCGGCAACACGCTTTCAATGGTGCGCCATAACGCATCCAACCCGTAATCGGCAGGCTCAAAACCGTCTTCCGGCAGCGTGAAATCGACCGGCACAAAATGCACCGGCACTGACTTAAACCAGTCGCGTTGATGTAACAGCACTTGCGCCAAAGCATGAGGCACTTGCGGCGGAAAGGGGGTTTGTTGATAAGGATACGGTTGAATATGCTCGGCGTCGACGGCATAGCCGTCGTGCAAGGCGGTTTGCACCACGATGATAGGCCAGTCCGGGTGCTGCTGATGAATCGTCAACACGGTATCAACCACTTCCGCTTGATTCATGTCCAACGCCCGTAGCACCACGACTAGCAAATGCGCCTGATTGGCACACCAGGCTAGGTCTTCGCCGGGATTGTAAGCAGTTTCGCCCAAACCCCGCGTATCCAGAAAACGCATCATCGGATGGCTGGATGACGGAAAATCGTAAAATCGCGACCGTTTAGTGCAAGCCTGGAAGCCATTGCCGATTTCCGCCGCATCGCTGCCGGTTAATGCCCGAATCAGCGATGTTTTTCCGGCTTGTGTTTTGCCCAGCAGCCAAAAAACAGGAATCGGCAAGCGTTGCTTGACTTCGTTTATTTTGGATTCTATGCCGGTCGCTTTGGGGCTAAAGAGCGCATCGCCCAAACCTTTCCACGTCCAACTGCCGATGATATTCATAGGGATGAGGTAAAACTTTGCGGGCTTAATGTGATAATGATCATGCCAAATACAAGCATGTGTTATCTCCATAAAGTAAAAGATCGTCATATCCTGGCCTGATTGAATAAAGCGTGGGATATGAATTGGGGGAGGTAAAGCGTTAAAAAATTATAACTCTTTTTTATGCACTCAGTTCGTAGGATGGGTAGAGCGTTACTCTATCCATCCTACCGCCTACTCAAGATATTGAATCAATCCGGCTGACAATGGCGCTGGACGCCAGCTCCAAGCCCTGCTTGTAACATTCGCTGGCCCTGTCCTTGTCGCCTTGGGCAGACAGCAAATCGCCGAATAGTTGATAAGCCGGGACGGTAGGCTCTATCGAAAGGCTTTTGGTCAGGTAGGTTGTCGCTTTTTGGTTGTCTCCGCATTTCATGCTCAACTTGCCCAGCACGGTCAGGAACACCGCATCCCGTGGGTGCATCGGCAGCCACTGCTCGGCTGTTTCAAGCTGTCTTGCGACATCGATCGACTGGACATTGCCGAACAACACCACCAGCGTTTGATCCCAGGTTGTCGACAAGGCTCTGGACAAGCCGCCTTCGACCTTTGCGCCCGCCCCTGCATCAATCATCGCGGCGAAATAAATCGCCGAAACGCCTTTCATGTTTCTGATGTAATCGGGAATTTCCGACCATAACAAATCAATTTCATCAGCACTGCCTCGCTCGGCCGCCTGCTTTAACAATTTGCTGAATGCTTCGGTTTCCAGCAGTTTTATCTCGGCTTCCATCAACACTTTATTGTTGTTCAATGACGGAATCAGTTTGCGGATGCCTTCCCAATCGCCGGCTTGTTGATAGGCTTGATGTAGTAATTTTAAAACGCTGGCGTGCGTCGGATCGATGGACTGCAGGCGTGTCAAGGTTTGCAGGGCTTGCTCGAATTGTTTTTCCGATAAATGCAGTTCCGCCTGGGTCAGGCCTATCGCCACATCGGAACCCGGCGCCTGGTCGGCTGCCTTTTTCAGGTATTCATCCCTTTTGTCATACGCGCCACGGGATTGCGCGGCTCTTGCTGCAGTCAAATAGTGGATCAGCGGTGCGCCGCTGTGCGAGGCATGTTTGATTAATACTTTTTCGGCTTTTTCCCAGTTACCTTCGGCGGAATCGACCAGACCGGCAATCAAAGCTTCCTGAGAACGATTGAATTTGATGCTTTTGCCGCGGTTCTTGATTTGGCCGGGCAACCTGAGCAGCCAGCCTAAAAACCTGAAGAAGATATAAAATACAAAAAATCCCATGATCAAGCTAACCGCAAAAACGATTAACGATGTTTCAAGGGACCAATAGCCGATGCCGATCAGGACATAGCCTGGATTCTCGAATCCACCCAACCATTTATAGGCAAAAAAAGCGGCTGCAACGGCAACAAGGAGTGAACCCAGAAAATACATTATATTTTTCATCATGTACTCTCTGGATTATTGTGCGGCAGGTGCTGCTTCAACCGGCTTCGGTGTCTCGGCGGGCGGCGCGGTCTCAGTCGGCTTTACCGCTTCGGCCGGATTCACTGCCGCCGGTTTTGCTGGTTCAACCGGTTTTTCGACCGGTTCGGATTTGGCTTTTTCAGCAGGCGGCATGGCTTTATCGACTTCCAATCTCAGCTTGGTAATATCCCTGAGCATTTTCAACGACAGGCTGATGTCCGGGAAATGGCTGCGGATTTTGATGGCGCTAAACTTGTCCAACTCGGCAATGAAATTGCTCGTCTCTGTGTTCTTGGCAAAGTTTTGTTCGATCCATTTTTTTGCATCGGCCAAACTGGATTGGTAAAGCTGCTCGTTTTGCTGAACCAGGGCAATTTTAACCATTTCCAGCTTTACCCTTAACTGTTCCCGAATAAACTGGGCTTGTTCCGGCGTTAATATTTCCTTAATAGGATGTTCGGTGTGCCTGATGGTCACTACCCCTTCCAATTGTCCCAATGCAGAATCAAGCAGATTTTGACCTTCCTTATTCGCAGGTTCCTGTGCCGGTTTGGGTTCAGTCAATGTTTTTCCGGTATAAGGCAAAAACAAGGTTAAGGTATCGACCTGGTCTTGCAGCGATTGAATCGAGGCGTACATCCCGACAATATCGGCAACGGCAACATTACGGATCGCGGTAATATCCTTGGCGATTTGTTCGCGTATTTTAAAAGCGCCTGCATCCCCGCTTTCTCTGAGGCGTTGATCCGCCGCTTCCAGGGCTTCGCGGGTGGTATTAACATCGCCCATTAAATACAGGCGTTGATTGGCTATGCTTAACAGGTATTCCGCATCGGCAATTAACCAATCGCCACGGGTCTTGCCTAACTGGCGTTGTACCTGCTGGACTGCACTGTTTAATTCATTCCGTGTAGCATCCAGTTTTTCGCTATGTAACTGGGAAAAATCCGCCAGGGTTTTGGTATAGTGGGATTCCTTCCCGGCAACATCGGCTTCTACGGTTGCCAGCTGGGATTGAATGGCTGCAAGTTGCGCCTGATAGCCGCTAATCTGTTTCGACAGCTCGATCAGCTGCATGTCGCCTTTATTAACTTCCCCGCCTAAATCAGCCTGTTGAGACCGCAATTGCTGAAAAAGATAAAAACCCGCGCCTGCCACACTGATAATAATGAGCAGCATAATGATGCCAAACCAGAGTCCGCTACGCGACTTGCGAGCTTCGCCTTCAGGACGTAGGCGAGGGGCGTTAGCTTCGCTATTTTCGCTCACATTCTGTTCTTGTTGTTCAGTCAATTCGGCCACTCTATTCCCCTGTCACACACGTTATTACTGTCTCAAGAATTGCTGTATCGATAGGACTATCCGTCACAGTAATTCGATTAAATCCCATATCGGCGGCTAAACACCTGATTCTATCGCTAACTACCACCAAGGGTATTAATGACAATAGCTTATTATTCTTTTCACCCAGCATTAAACTTAAGTTCTGCAACGCTTCGGCACTGGTCACGGTAATGACATCCAGGCGGTGCTGAGCAAGCAACTCGACAACCGGAGAGCTATCCATACGGGGGATTATTCTTTTGTAGACTTCCAGATAGTCAACTTCTGCGCCTCTGCTGCGCAACGTGGTTGCCAACTGTTCACGCCCGCCTTCACCACGAACGATTAAACAATTTTGCCCTTCGACTTGCTGTAGTTGCGGCATTTCCAGTAACGCCTCACTGTTATAACCGTATTCAGGCACTAAATCGACGGGTAATCCGGCCATTTTCATGGCTTGCGCCGTAGCCTGCCCCACTGCGGCAAAACGCACGGATTTCGTGCGGGGTATTTTGCCACTATTCGCCTTTAGAGCAAAATTTACTGCATTGGCGCTGATAAAAACAACCCATTGGAATCCATCCAGATTCGCCAGCGTAGATTTTATCCGGTCGTCATCCCGCGAAACGATTTCCAGGGTAGGAAACCGGACCGCTATCCCGCCCCGCTGTTCAATTAAACGGCTCAGATTTTCCGCCTGATGCTCCGGCCGCGTTACTAAAACACATGCGCCGTTCAAAACTTTACTCAACGCTTCCGCCCCTTACCGACATCCCTGCATTCAATGAAACAGCGCTTGCAGAATTTCATCGGCGCCTTGAGCCAGTAAGTCTTCGGCAATCATTTTGCCGATAGCTTCAGCGCTGTCCACGCTATCCGTCCGTTCAGCCCGATAGATCACGCTGCCGTCAGGACTGCCGACCAATCCGCGCATGAACAGTTGATCGCCCTGCATCGTAGCAAAACCGGCAATCGGAACCTGGCAGCCGCCACTCAAGCGCGCGTTCATTGCCCTTTCCGCCGCCACACACAGTCCGGTTTCGCTATCATGCAACGCACTCAACATCTCATTAATTTCCGGATCGTCAATCCGGCATTCTATGCCTATAGCGCCCTGACCGATTGCCGGTAGGCTGACAGAGGTATCCAGGCATTGAGTAATGCGTTCGGCCATGCCCAGTCTTTTCAAACCGGCCGAAGCCAGAATAATGGCATCGTATTCACCGCTATCCAGCTTGGACAGGCGGGTGTTGACGTTACCTCTTAACGACAATATTTCAGCTTCCGGGTAAAGCTCTTTAATCTGGCATTGTCTGCGCAAGCTGGACGTACCGATTCTGGCATTAGCCGGTAAATCGTGTAACGTCGCATAATGATTGGAGACAAAAGCATCGGTCGGATCTTCGCGGGTTAAAATGGCCGCCAAGTGCAAGCCTTCCGGAAACTCCACCGGCACATCTTTCATCGAATGCACGGCAATATCGGCCAAACCTTCCAACATGCCCTGCTCCAACTCTTTGACAAACAATCCCTTGCCGCCAATCTTGGCTAAAGGCGCATCAAGAATCTTGTCGCCCTGAGTGGTCATTTTAACCAATTCAGTCCTGCATCCTGGAAATGTCCGCTCCAAACGTTCTGCAACATGCTCTGCCTGCCACAACGCCAAAGGACTCCGGCGCGTCGCAATACGAATAATTTTTTCAGTCAAAGGAACACCATTCATTTTCAACAATAAACTGCGTTATTGTAACCCGTGTAAGTTGATGACGGTTAATCGAACTTTAATTACTTACCTGCACAAATGCAGGTAAAGAACGGAAGCTTTGCCTACAAGGGTGTAAGCAAGGAGCGTTAGCAGGAGTGTAAGCTTTCACTGTATAATTTGACCCAATAGTCAACTTACCATGAAACCGCCATGACCAACGTTAATTCCGACAAACTTTCCAGCGCCCGTTTTGCCCAGGCAACCGATGCCTTTGTAGAGGTATTTACCGCCTCTGTCGATTTTGACCAACGTATGGCGCAACAAGATATTGAGGGCTCAATCGCCCATGCCAAAATGCTTTGCTCTTGCGGTATTCTGACCGAACAGGAACGCGACGCTATTATTGACGGCCTGACCCAAATCAGCCGGGAAATAATTAACGGCGAATTTGTCTGGTCGATCAAGCAGGAAGATGTTCACATGAATATTGAAGCCCGCCTGACCGATTTAATCGGCATTGCCGGAAAAAAACTGCATACCGGACGTTCCCGTAATGATCAGGTGGCGACGGATATTCGCCTTTACCTGCGCAGTGAAATCACCCAGATTTTAGGCCAGCTCACGCGCTTGCAAACAGCCATTCTGGATTTGGCGGAGCAACACGCCGATACCATCATGCCGGGCTTTACGCATCTACAGGTCGCCCAGCCGATTACTTTCGGCCATCACCTGATGGCCTGGTTTGAAATGCTTAAGAGAGACCGGGAAAGGCTGCAAGATTGCTGCAAGCGCGTCAACATTATGCCTTTAGGCTCTGCGGCATTAGCCGGAACCAGCTACCCGATAGACCGCCAGATGACTTCTGACTTGCTCGGTTTTAGCCGTCCTTCGGCCAACTCGCTGGACTCAGTCAGTGACCGCGATTTTGCGATTGAGTTTGCGGCGGCCGGCAGCTTGATCATGATGCATTTATCGCGTTTTTCCGAAGAATTAATCCTGTGGTCCAGCGCCCAGTTCGACTTTATCGAGATGCCCGATGCTTTCTGCACCGGCTCCTCGATTATGCCGCAAAAGAAAAACCCCGACGTACCCGAACTGGTGCGCGGCAAATCAGGCCGGGTCACCGGTCACTTGGTTTCGCTGCTGATGCTGATGAAAAGCCAGCCGCTGGCCTACAACAAAGACAATCAGGAAGATAAAGAACCGCTATTCGATACCGCCGACACCTTAATCAATTGCTTGCGGGCTTATGCCGATATGGTTCCCCACCTCGAAGCCAAAAAAACCAATATGTACAACTCGGCCAAACGCGGCTTTGCCACGGCCACCGACCTTGCCGATTATCTGGTACGTAAAGGCATGGCTTTTCGGGATGCTCATGAAGTCGTGGGCTTGGCAGTGCGCTTAGGATTGGAAAGCAAACGCGATTTATCGGAACTGTCCCTGCCAGAGCTACAGCATTTTTCGGGCTTGATTACCGATGATGTTTTTGATTATTTAACGCTGGAAGGCTCGGTTTCGGCTCGTAAACACATTGGCGGCACGGCTCCCGGTACGGTTAGGCTCGCCATCCAGACAGCACGGGCAACACTGGAGCACGATCAACTAAGTCTGCTAAATACTCACCACAAAACCGGTGCGGCAGCGCCTGGATTGTAATATTTGTTAGCGTCCGGATCTTCGTATCTCGGCGGTGCGCTTTGTTAAAAGACTCTTGATTATCGACTTAGTTTCAGTTTAAAAATAATGCTTTCACCATGATAAGACCACACCCAGAGCCTGCCATCCATTTAGGCTCACCCGGCGAAGAAATCAGCATACAAGACCTTCAAACGATTAAATACCGATTTAAACGCTTGAATCAGCTACGCGAACAACGAGTCCAGGATTTTTTGCAACCTCGCCAACAAACATTCCTGGACTTATTACCCCTGCTTTTCCATTGCAACTTCCCGATGTTACCGGGATTTATCTCTTCGACAACTCCCGCAGGAATACCCGAATACAACCCTGGCATCCAGGCAATAAATGCCGCCAGGCAACTTGCAAAAAACTTCACTTATGCCCGCGCGGCATCACAGACTTACCCTATTGAAGGCCTGTTCTTGATGGGCAGCGTCGGCAGCATCGCATTTTCCAAAACCAGCGACATGGACATTTGGTTATGCCATCAATCCGACTTATTGTCCGGCGCCATTGCCGAGCTGCAAAAAAAAGCCACCGCAATAGAGATTTGGGCGGCATCGCTAGGACTGGAAGTGCATTTCTTTCTGATGGACAGCAAGCAATTCCTGCTCGGTGAAAACACGCCCATTTCCACGGAAAGCAGCGGCCAAACCCAGCACTATCTACTGCTTGAAGAGTTTTACAGGACGGCAATTTATATTGCGGGGAAAAGCCCTGCATGGTGGCTGGTCCCCCCGCATGAAGAAAGAAACTACACAGCCTATATCAAGCACTTAATAGCTAACCGGTTCATTCCCGAACATGAGCTTATCGATTTCGGCGGCTTCGACGCTGTCCCGGCCGAAGAATTTACCAGCGCAACCCTTTGGCATCTTTATAAGGCGCTGCATTCGCCGCATAAATCGCTATTGAAACTGCTGTTAATGGAATGCTATGCCAGCGAATATCCTCAGACTGAATGGCTGTGTCAGGACATAAAAAAGGCCGTTTATCAGGGCGACTATATGACGACCGATCTCGACCCGTATTTGCTCATTTACCAAAAAGTCGAAAAATATCTGCAAAAAGCGCATAGCCATGGAAGATTGGCCTTGGCTCGTCAATGCTTTTATTTAAAAGTCATGGGTTCGTCCGACAACACCATGGATTCCCAGACCCGAGCCACCAGGGAAAAATATATGCACTCTATTGCTAATAACTGGAATTGGCCCGCCTCCACTATTGATAACCTTAAATATCAGCGACTCTGGAATATAAAAAAAGCAACGTCGGAACATGCCGTTATCGTGCAGCAATTGACCCACTGCTACCGCATGATTATGGGCTTCGCCAGAGACCATGTCGCCCAAAACCAGGAAAACAGCAACGACCTGAAATTGATCGGCAGAAAGCTTCATTCCTTTTTGGAAAAAAAGCCGGGCAAGATTGAAATCATTACGACTCGCTCGGAAGTCCACTCAAAAGAAAATACCTTGTCTATCGTAGAAAACCGTCTTCCCGGCGGCGATGGCTGGGCTATGTACCTGAAAAACGTACAGATGACTAACGCCGCAGATTTCGAACCCATACAAAAATGCCGGTCTTTAATCGAAATCCTTTGCTGGCTGATCATCAACGGACTCTATCACAAACAGCTACAGCTCCAGTTCAGTTCGCATTCACTTAAAATGCCGAATGAAGAGTTGCATTCAACACTGACGCAGATCAACCTTTTTTTAACCCAGAGTTTTAACTACGACCCTCCGCTGGAAACCTACCAAACCCTCAAAGCCCAGCTGAATTCACTGCTTATTATCAATATGGGCATATCGGATGACGACGGCCTGTGCGTTATGAGTGAGCGTTCCGATGCGTTAAGTTACGGCATGAGCCGCCAGTGTTTCATTCAAACTATCAACAGGATTTCACTGTCCAGCTGGGGCGAAATCACAACCAGCCAGGATGAAGGCATAGAAGGGCTATTTAACTGTTTAGCGGATACCATTAATGACAGTAAAAAACCGTTATCCTTGAGTAGCCTGAAGTTTGTTTGCCACACTCCGGCTCGGGCCAAAGGCATTATCCTCCGCGTTGAAGCGGTATTTAATACCCTGGTTAAACTTTTTTCCAAACAACATCATAATCGCTCACCCCGTTATATTTTGCCGGGCGGAACTTCGTTTTATGTCTTCCAATCCGCAAATAAAACCCTGAGCTACAAACAGCTGGCAACCAGGAAACAGTTATTAAGCGAGTTAGCAAGCCCTCAGGAACAGTTCAGCACCATTCATTTCGACCCAGCGGTCCTCGAAAAAACACCCATTCATCTTGTTTATTCCCTGAACAGGCCGCAAGTGATCCAGCTTTTTTACTATGAAAGCAAGACGGACACCAGTGTCTATATTGTTGATGAAAAAGGCGCCTTGTATATCCAGCCGCATAGCAAAGCAAAGCCGAGCCAACTGCTAAAACAATATGCCATTTTTTTAGAATCTATCCTCAACCGCAATCTTTTTGAAACGCTTTTGACCATTGAATATTACGAGATCACGAAAAGTCCTGCCGGCATCTTTTCTTATACCCCCGTACAACTGAAAGCAACCGCATCAAACCAGGAATTAAGCTTGCGCATTACCGGGGAAGATACCCACAAGGGCATCATCTATTCGATCTACTGCAATGAAAAAGAGTTTTCCTCGCTAGACCACGGCAATCAAGTCTTTTATGTCGCTTACCAGCATATACTTCAATTTCGGAACGGTAAGATTAATTATCCGATTCATATTACCGATATAGACCTGCCCCTTTCTGCATTCCGCATCGACAACCCGGAGCAATTGCAAACCATCCATTATTTAAACTACAAACAAAAAATAGAGGATAAATTCAACATTTAATCTTACTTGTCGTTTTCGACTGGCTTTTTTGGAGATGAATCGTCTGCCTGGAGCAGCGCGACAAAATCATCCGCCGGCAGCGGGTGACTTTTGAGATAGCCTTGGTATAAGTCGCAACTTTGCTCTTGCAGGAAAGCCAGCTGTTCCAGCGTTTCCACTCCTTCCGCCAGCACTTTGAAACCCAAGATATGTCCCATCGCCACAATGGTCGCTGCAATTTCCATGTCGTCTTTATTATGGGGAATATCGTCGATAAAACTCTTATCGATTTTCAGTACATCCAGAGGAAAGTGTTTGAGATAGGTCAGCGACGAATAACCGGTGCCGAAATCGTCAATGGCAAGATGAACGCCTTGGGCATGCAGGCTGTTGAGAATGTTCGTCGTTTTGTCCTGGTTTTCCATCAACCCGCTTTCGGTTATTTCCAATTCCAGCTGCCCTGCCGGAAAACCGGTGTCGCGCAGTACCGTTGCAACCAAGGCGTTAATGTCGCTGCGCCGGAATTGGTGCGGGGAAACATTAACCGTCAGGGTTAACGGTGGCAACCCCATATCCAGCCACTGTCGACCCTGCCTACAAGTTTCGCGCAACACCCATTCGCCAATCTCCACAATCAAATTGGTTTCTTCGGCAATGGGAATAAAGCGGCAAGGGGGAATCAATCCTTCGACAGGATCTTGCCAGCGCACTAACGCCTCAGCACCAACAATACGACCGCTGGCAATATCCATTTGCGGCTGGTAGAACACACGCAGCTCCTGTTGTTTAATCGCTTTTCGCAAACGGACTTCTAACGCAATACGCTCACGGACAGCAATAGTCAGGTCTTCGGAAAAATAGGCAAAGCAGCCGCGCCCATTATCTTTAGCGTGATATAACGCCGTATCAGCGTGATCCAGTAACATTTCAGGGTTGTCTGCGTGTTGCGGATCAGGCTGATACCAATACTCACGCCAATCTGTACATCGTCACTTTGGGGAAGCTGAAAGGATTTGCTTAAGTCTGCGATAATTCCTTCAGCGACCCGCGCGGCATCGTCCGGGTGTGTAATATCTTCCAGCAACACGATAAATTCATCGCCGCCCAAACGGGCACCCGACCGGCAATTTTCTGAAGACGATCCAACGCTTCTTGTAGTGCCGTTTCCGATGCTTTGTGCTCGGTAATGTCGCGAGTAACGGCGAGCAATGCAGTAATATGACCATGTGAATCGCGTAAGGGAACCGCATGGGTATCCATCCAGCGATATGTACCCTTGAGCCCACGCATCTCGAATTTCAGATTGCCGGACTCGCCCTCAAACACGCGCTTTGTCAACGCTATAAAGGCGCCCTGATATTCCGCTGTCATAAGTTGCGGTATCTGCTGACCGAGGACTTGATCCAGGGAATCCGCTTCGATCATGTTCAACCCGGCACGGTTCATCTGCAGCAACGTTCCGTCTGCTGCCACCAGCTTTACGCACTCAGGTTCGGCTTCAATGATGGCGTATAGTTGCAGCTGGCTCTCGGTGAGTTTTTCAAGAAAATAGCCTAGCATAGCCACGACCAAAGAAGCCACAAAACACGATGCAACTAACCCGGTAAGCAGGTAATCGGGAGGCACTTCTCCCTTTAGCAATAACCCCATGACAGCAACAATGATCTCAGTCAACAACACCGAGAGGATCACTGAGAACAACCACAACTGCCATACTTTAAGGCGCTGAAGCAGCGGGAGAGGATTTATTTTCAAGTTAGCCCTTTACTGTTTATTGTGGTATGCATAATCCTGGATTCAAACTTTAAATTAAGCCGCCCCACATTATCTCTGCTTACCTTCAAGTAAACTCTGAGACCATGAACAATCAATAGCAATCTCTTATCCTTAACGATTTATCAGTACAGCAACATGCTTATAGCCACAATAGCTGTCTTCTACGTCAATAGACTAACCCTCTTAATTTTTGGTACAATTAAACGGATTCTCGGAGACTTTAGGGTTATCCGTTTTTGTAAGTTTTCATTTCATCAATCTGGAGAAAATCTATGCCAATTAAAGTTGCAATCAATGGTTATGGTCGTATTGGACGCAATATCGTTCGCGCATTATACGAAGCAGGCCGTACCAATGAAATTCAAATTGTTGCAATCAATGATTTAGGCGACGCTGCAACGAATGCGCACCTGACTCAATATGATTCAGTGCATGGAAAATTTCCTTTCGAAGTAAGTGTTGATGGCGACTACATCGTGATCAACGGCGATAAGATCAAGGTTTTCTCGGAAAGAGATCCATCAAAACTACCTTGGGCAGAGCTGGGCATTGATGCCGTTCACGAATGCACCGGCTTATTCACCAGCAAAGCCAAAGCATCCGCGCACATTGCTGCCGGCGCAAAAAAGGTTATTATCTCCGCACCCGGCGGCAACGATGTTGATGCAACCATCGTTTACGGCGTAAACCATGATGTTTTGAAAGCATCAGATACCGTTATTTCTAATGCCTCATGCACAACCAACTGCCTATCGCCATTAGTTAAGCCACTGCTCGACACCGTTGGCGTGGTACATGGCTTAATGACTACTATTCACTCTTACACCAACGACCAGGTTCTGACTGACGTTTATCACAGCGACTTACACCGCGCCCGCTCAGCTACGCAATCAATGATCCCTACTAAAACCGGTGCGGCCGCGGCTGTTGGTTTAGTATTGCCTGAACTGGTTGGCAAAATGGATGGTTTCGCAATGCGCGTACCCACCATTAACGTTTCTGTTGTCGATTTAACCTTCCAAGCAGCCAGAAATACCAGCAAGGAAGAAATCGACCAAATCCTGAAAACAGCCTCCGAAGGTCCTTTAAAAGGCATTCTGGAGTTCAACAACTTACCACTGGTTTCAATCGACTTTAATCATAATCCGGCGTCATCAATTTATGACTCAGCATTAACTAAAGTCATGAATGGCAACCTTGTAAAGGTTCTATCCTGGTATGACAACGAATGGGGCTTCTCAAACCGTATGCTGGATACGACAATTGCTTTAGTCAACGCGAAATAACGGATTCCCTACATAATGTTAAGAAGAACCAAAATTTTAGCAACGCTGGGCCCTGCTACAGACAAGCCTGGCGTACTTGAAGGCATGTTTGCAGCAGGCCTTGACTTTGTTCGCATGAACTTTTCACATGGTTCTGCTCAAGACCACATCAATAGAGCCAACGCTGTCCGCGAACTTAGCTTAAAAACCGGCAGACTGGTAGGTATTTTAGCCGACTTGCAAGGCCCCAAAATTCGCATCGCCCGCTTTAAAGATACCAAGGTATTTTTACACGAGGGGCAGAATTTTGCTCTGGACATCAATTTTGACCCGATGGCCGGCGACAATACTCAAGTTGGCATTACTTACGAACCTCTAGCTTTAGAAGTCAAACCAGGCAGCAGACTGCTACTGGATGATGGACGTATCGTGCTTGACGTGGTCAATGTTGAAAACATGCGCGTTAACTGTACTGTTATCGTTGGCGGCGACCTGTCCAATAACAAGGGCATCAACCTGCTGGGCGGCGGCTTATCTGCGGCCGCATTAACCGACAAAGACAAAGAAGATATTAAAACGATTGCGATAATGAAATGCGATTATGTCGCCATTTCTTTTCCGCGCACCGCCGAGGATCTTCATGAAGCGCGCCGTTTGCTGGTTGCCGAAGGCTGTCATGCAGGTATCGTGTCCAAAGTTGAGCGGGCCGAAGCCCTGGATGTTATTGACGAAATCATTCTGGCATCGGACGCAGTCATGGTTGCTCGTGGCGATCTCGGTGTCGAAATTGGTGACGCCAACCTGCCTGCTGTGCAAAAAATGTTGATTAAACGCACCAGAGAACTCAATCGTGTTGCGATTACCGCCACGCAAATGATGGAGTCAATGATCGACAACCCTATTCCTACTCGCGCTGAAGTTTTTGACGTTGCCAATGCAGTTTACGATGGCACCGATGTCATTATGCTATCTGCAGAAACAGCATCGGGTAAACACCCGATTAAAGCGATTGAAGCAATGAATCGCGTTTGTGTTGAAGCGGAAAAACAACCCAAAGTTCGTGTCTCAGGACATCGTGTTGAGCTTCAATTTGAGCGCGTCGATGAAGCCATTGCAATGTCTGCGATGTATCTGGCTAACCATACCAAAATTCATGGTATTGCTGCGTTAACCGAATCAGGTTCTACAACTTTATGGATGTCCAGAATCAGCTCGGGTATTCCAATTTTTGCGCTCAGCCCTCACCCAGAAACGCTTGGCAAAGTCACTTTATACCGCGGTGTTTTCCCGGTACTTTTCATTCATGACCTTAGCGATCACGATGAAGTAAACAGGGCTATCATTGCAGAACTAAAAAGGCGCGGTGTTGCCGTTGAAGGTGATACATTCATCATCACTCAAGGTGACAGGGAAGGGATAGCGGGCGGCACCAACGCTTTAAAAGTTATCACTGTTGGACAAAAATAACTCCTTGAATCTTTGATTGACCCGCTTGATGGTTCTCAGCCCGAGAATTACACTTTCAACAACGATTGCATCTTAATGGCCTGAAAAACTAAAATTTTTTAGGCCATTATTTCTGCTGGATACATTCAACTGCCATAGTTACATGGAAGATTTTTATCTTTAGCTCAACTCATAATTCATAGCCCACCTTCCAATCAGGAATGGCGACAACGTAATACATTGAACCCAACCCTCAAAATCACATATTTCGTAATAACGTTCACTTTATTTTTATAGTCTTCAGCTTCCGTCTTTATTTTTGTAAAACGGCTTGAATATGCTTTTAACTATTTGTTCAAGGCACAGTGCATACCCTCAACCAGCGACTACATTATTCGGATTAAATTCGCGCTACCAAACAAGCCAAAATGCCAGATAGATATATCCACTCTTTTGGCGTCGCAACTCCAAGCACTTTGCTTTATAACAAAACGAGCATTGGCACACTCAATAAGATCTTATCCGCCCACGCCCGCCATGATCATGGATACGATTAAATCAGCCATACAAAAATTCCAACATCACCGATTAAAGTCAATAATCAAATAAACTAAACTTTTCTGGGTAGCTGCATGTAAAAAACCAGACTCATGTCTTTGAATTTCTGATTTTCCCCTTCCCCTCTTATCGCATCCGTGTAAATTCAAGTATATAGCGAACCATGTTGGCGTTAATTTTTAGTTATCACTCAAGCGCGATAGATTTATTAACCTAGATTCAACTCATAAGTGCCAATCGACAAGGAGCGGAAAAAAGGTTAGCTAATATAGTTTCACACTTTTTCAAGCCGACCAATGACGAGAAAGCGGCAAGAGAAACTGTAAACATCTAAGCCAAGCGCAAAGATACAGATTGATATATTAAAAAAGAAAGATATGGCAGAGTTGTTGTGCGGATCATCCACCGTGTATCGGAAGGCTTAACCGCTAAAATGACCGAAGAAGTGATATTGATGATTACACACTAGGACTGAAACCTTGAGCAAGTTCGAAAATTAAAAACTCCCATCAGCCATGAATACATTTATCAACACTCTGGATAAGCGTAATGACGGCTCATCGTATAAGCATCTCCGGCAAAGCCTAAAAACAATACTGATAAAGGGATAAATCCGGCCAGATGAAACTCCGGGAAATATTGGACATCGTTGCGCAAAAAACCACATCCGCTATTGGGAAATCAACAGCGTAATAGACAAGAACTATCAAGGCAACTTAGTAACGATTAGTGGCCCGATATCCCGAAGGTGAATAGCGCAGTTTTGTTACCGAGGTCACTACTCTCTTACTGCCACCATCTGAATAAGGCTTAGACCGCCAGATAGCAGTAAAGAGTTAGTAAACCATGAGAAAATCAAGGATGAATAGAAGCTTAGATTCAACTCATAAGTGCAATCGATCACCGATCGGAAAAGAAAAAGGTTAGCTGCTATAGTTTCATGCTTTTTTCAATCCGACCAAAGACGAGAAAGCGCATGAGAAACTATAAACAGCTAAGCCAAGCACAAAGATACCAGATTGGAATATTAAATAAAGCAGGAAAAAACCAAAAAGAGATAGCCCAGTTGCTGGGAGTGTCTGGATCAACCGTATGCCGTGAGCTGAAACGCAATCGAGGCAAAAAGGGTTACTTCCCGAAGCAGGCGCAGATAAAAACGGATAAGCGCCGAGCACAGGCTGTAAAAGCACTAAAAATGACCGCAGAAAGGGTCATTGAAATTGAACAAAAAATCCGTTTGGACTGGAGCCCGGAGCAAGTATCGGGGAAGCTGGAAATCACGATCAGTCATGAACGCATTTATCAGCACATCTGGGCCGATAAGCGCAATCGGGGCACGTTATATCAGCATCTTCGACACAGCAACAAGAAACGCAAAAAGCAATACGGATCAAAAGATAAGCGCGGCCAGATCAGGAACCGTATCAGCATCGACGAACGTCCTGAGATCGTTGCGCAAAAGACCCGCATCGGCGATTGGGAAATCGATACCGTGATAGGCAAGAACCATCAAGGCGCCTTAGTCACGCTGTGGATCGGGCCTCCAAATTTACCCTGATAAAAAAAGTGGCTAGCAAACATGCGGAAGTGGTTACAGAGGCCACTATTTTATTGCTACAGCCCTATCTGGATAAGACCTTAACGATTACCGCCGATAACGGCAAGGAGTTTGCGGGGCATGAAAAAATGAAGGAGCAGCTGAACGCTGAGGGTGTATTTCGCTCATCCTTATCGCTCATGGGAGCGCGGCTTAAACGAAAATACCAATGGTTTGATTAGGCAATACTTTACCAAAGGGAGCAGCTTTGAGAACATAAACGATGACGAGGTTGAGGCTGTCATGCATAAGCTCAATCATCGCCCTCGAAAAACACTCCATTTTAAAACACCGCATGAGGTCTTTTTTGCTGAACCAGAGAAAGAAGCCGCATGATTACAGGGATTGCACTTCGGAGTTGAATCCGCCAAGTTATGTATTTCGCCCGCTCCTATCGTTTCCGGGAACATGGTTTAAGCGAAAATACCCAAGCCGTTTGAAGACCATAATCGATGATCAGATTGAGATACCGATACATAGCGCTCAATTATCACCTCGAAAAGCACTCAGCTTTAAAGTGTTTTTTGCTAAGCAGGACACGAAACCACATGAACACTGGCTCCTCTACCGCATTATCGAACTCTACTCAACATATCAAGAACAATACCGAGTAAACAACAAAATATTCTCAATGACATACAAGCACTAATTGAAAATACAAGACCCTTTACAATTGACTTACCCCTCCACCGGACGCTTCTTCTATTATTCTGTCAATCAACCTTGAGGACTCGAATTCATATTTTTCATTCAAAAAAAAACCCTCGCTACCTATTTGGTAACGAGGGTCTCAAATCCCTTAACTGACAACCAAAGTTATCAGTTAATTATTTCATTTAGATGAAAGATGGAATTAATGGAGCATCTACCATAATCATTTGACGGTTGCCAGCTTCATCAAAGAAGAATAACAAACCAGCGAAACGACTGTCTGGATCATAGATCAAGTCAGCTAAACGGTAAACTTCCCAAGCAGCATCAGAAGCAGTAACTTGCACAGTTCTTGATGTGCCTGGAGCGATTGGGCTGTTATCGCTAACAGTCAATCCTTCTTCAGCCAACAAGTCATCTGGGTAGCCTGTTTCGTCAACATGAACCTTAGGATCTAAGAATCGAACACCAGCAGTGTTAAACTCACCTAAACGTACTGAAGAATCACCATTATTAGTGATAGTCAGTGTCATTTGCATTGCACGACCTGGTACACGATAAGTTGCATCTTCAACTTTAACGTTAACAGTTTTTGCAGGCATTTCAATTGGTTTCATGCCGCGCAACAAACCAGCTTGCAATGGAGTTGTTACAGGATACGCTGCGTTTGTGCTGCTCATACCGAAAGCAACAACTGCAATTGTACCGATTGCAAAACCCATAGCAACTTTCTTGTCAGTAGCAGTGATCAATGAATCAGCTTTACCTGCTTCAACAGCAATGTGACGTGGAACAAATATTGGTTTACGAGCCCAATATCCCAACCAAGCCAAACCTAAGGCATACCAGAAAGCGTGCCAGAAGTAAGTGTTGCTCAGATTATACGTTTCCAGGTTGATTGTATCACCTAACAACGTAGTAACTGGGTTAACAAATGATCCCATAGTACCAGTAACAGTTACCCATTTACCTGGACCGATGATTGGACCACCGCCTTTAACGTTCATCATTGTATGTACGTGCCAGTCACCTGGACGACGTGCTTTTAACAATACTTTAAACTCATAAGTTTCACCCAATTCCAGAGAAACTGAACGTGGAACTAATTGACCACCGATCCATGAACCTTGACGAATAAATACAGGTCCAGGAATACCAATGTTCAAGAATGAAATTTCTGGTTTATCAACAGTTTCAGGCCATCCCGCGAAAACGTGGAATTTACCGGAAATTGTCATAGTATCATTCACAGGCACTGTATCTTTTGACCAATTCAAGTCAAACCAGTGAATTGTACGCATACGCATAAATGCGGCTTGCGACTTTTCGCCATGAGCAGATGCAGTTGGTGCGTAAAACATCGCTGCTGTAACAGTTACCAGCAGTGCGACAAAGGATAATTTAGCAACCTTGTCTTTTATTAATTTCATATATCCTCCTCTATAATAGAGAATCTATAGTTTTCAGAGTATCTAATGTCAACAGCTTATTTTTTAGTGCTAACATCAGTCTTTTTGTGTAATTTCCTACAACCAAGTGCTTACGCGCTTTGGGTGAATGAAGTACCACCGAACCATTTACCGAAGAAATGCCACAAGAAGTAAATCAAAATACTCACGAAAGCAGAGAAGAACGCTGATACTGGAGCAACGTCTTTACCGAAAGTTCTTAATGTACCTTTTTCAACCATTCTGATGTACTCAGGTGTACCAGTTCTTACGTAGTGGTAACCTTGTAAATCAGCTAGTGTCATCATCATGCCATTGTATTCAACAGGAACATGTAATGGTGCTATAACTGGCCAGTTGCCTGGATAGAATAACAGACCCCATGCCATACCACCGATTACCGCTGTAACTGTCATACTGCCTGACAGCATTAACACAACGTCAAGAACAATAGCACCTGGCATCAGGTTTGAAGGGAAGCAGAAATTCACTGGGAAATAAGTCCAACCCCAGAAGTTTAAATATCTGTTAATCCACTCACCTAAAAGCAGACCTAAGATACAAACTACCGCACCGAAAGGCAAACGGTAACGCCACCACAACACAGCTTGAACAGCTGCTGGGAAAGTGATTGAAACGATTGGAGCTACAGTTACCCATAGACGTCTATCTTTCCAGTCAGTCCAGAAATCCCAGTCACCACCAGTTAACATGTAGTGAATGTGATAACCACCAAGTACAACGAAGAACAATGTAAACAGAATTAGCCAGTCGAACGTGCGAGAAACTTTGACGGCTTCTGCGCGTGAACGTACAGCTGATTGAGATGCGCTCATTAGCTTACCTCCTAAAGGATTTAAATTATTTTTATTAATTAACTACCTTGACCTTAGCTGTTTCGCTCTGAAAAAAAGCGAAACAGCAAGGAGATAGTAATTACAACCAAAGACTTATTATTAAGCCAAGTCTTTCTTCAGAAGCTTAGCAATAGCTGCAACTTCTGTGTTCACAACCCCTAATATACCTAAAGCAGCCCATCCGAAGAATACGAAGCCGTAGTGTAAAGGAGCAACAAACAGTTCTTCCATAAACCAGAAAGTGTGACCCCACTCATTCAAACCAACATTTGGCAGAATCATGAAAGGACCAACGATCGCAACCATATATTGCAGGTGCAAACCTTGCTGATAAGTAGGAAGTCTGGTTTTTGCGTACAAGAAGCAAGCGCCACCAGTGATGATGTAGATTGGGTAGCTCAAGTAGAATTCGATGATGTGACTTGGTGTAAAGTCAGTATCACGAACGATAGTTTGATGCCATGTTCCATCTTGCTCTGTGAAGTAGCTAGCGCCATAATAAATAGCGAAAGCATACATTACCAACCAAGTCCAATGTGTGAAGTGTCTTCTTAACTCTTCTCTTGGTGTGATTGACATTACTTTACGATCACGAGACTTCCAGATATAGCCCCACAAAATGCCTGCAGTTGCTACTTCTAAAACAAACTCAATATAAAGAAAGTTCATCCAATATGTTTCGAATTCAGGAGCAAATGAATCCAGACCAGCTGACCAGCCATAGACTCCTTCATACCAACGAACCCAACCATAGAACACTACATACAGCAGTGATCCAAGGATCATATTTTTCTTATTTAACAGCGGTGCTTCCGCAGCATCAGCTCTCACTGATTCAGTTGTAGCTGCCATTTCTACCTCCAAAAATTATCAAATCCCCGACCAGTTATGACCAGGGGCTATAGTTACAACTCCATTTTCTCACCCGAACCTAAAAACATTAAGGCCCAAGTGCCACCAAGTCAATTTAGTGAGCTGTCAGTCTACCAGTTCAATTAGCCTTGTCAAGTCAAAAACAAGCACCCAATACATTTCATTGAATCCAGGCTTTACCCGCCAAATTCCTCTACACTTAAAACATTGATTCCTGTTAGAATTAATTTTGATTTTACTTTTCTTTAACTCAATTATCTTAAGCCCATGAAGAAATACTCCATCATAATTTTTATTGTCGCATTATCAACTCTACTTTTAATCCAAAGCAAAGTCATCATGCCCTTCGTTTACAAAGTAGTTCAATCTGATTTGTTTCTTGTTGACAGCAAAGATCAAGGAGGACAATCTCCTATCTCCACACCATTAACCAAACTCGCCTTTATGCATTGTAATAGCTACATTAAATCCAAACTTGGGCCAGATGTATCGATTAGCTTCCCTGAAAAACCCCTTAATGCCTGGAGCTTAGGGAACTACCAATATATTATTAACGCCGAAATCGATATCACGAGCGCTGCCGCAAACACAACCACCAAGAAATATGTCTGCCGAATTAATTACAAAAACGGCGACAACGATGAAGGCTCCCTTGATTTTGCCAACTGGTCCATTGAAGGACTGTCCGGCTTAGATTCTATTTAAGATATTGCCTACTGGCATTAATACGCAATTATTGCCCCACCCCCACCCTCCAGTTTATTGCGTGAACTACCTTTTAGAATTCACTCAAATCAAACCACCCCATTAAATATAAAGTGTTATTGAATCCCAAGAATAACAAACGGCTCAAAAAAAATCGAAAGTCTAGTCGCTATAAAGCAGAAAGCCAGTACAACAATGCTGTACTGGCTTTCTGCTTTATAGCGGACATGCAAAATAAAATGACTAATATGCCCTTTTGCTTACCTACGCATCAGACGCAATAAAAAATACCAATCCTTTTATTTACCGTATTTTTTACGGAATTTATCAACGCGCCCCGCTGTATCAACAACGCGCTGCTTTCCTGTATAAAAAGGATGGCATGAAGAACAAACCTCAACTTGCAAGTCCTTACCCAATACAGAACCGGTCTCAAATTTATTACCGCAACCGCAAGTTACAGTAATTTGCTTATATTCTGGATGAATTTCTGGTTTCATATCACTTTCACATTACCCACAAACGGGCTACATACTTTATTAAAGAACCCCATATAATACGTATTTCATTAAAAGTTCGCAACTCAATTTAATTTATGCGCATTATTACTTTAAACGTAAATAGCATCCACTCCGCAGGACGCAAAGGTTTCTTCACATGGATGCAGCAACAAAACACCGATATTATTTGTATACAAGAAACAAAAACCCAGCTGCATCAACTCAGTTTCGATCCATTCTTCCCTGCAAACCATCACCGTTTTTACCATGGCGCAGAAAAAAAGACTCTAGCGGATTGGCTTTATATTGCAGAAACAGCCCGATAAAATCATTAACGGCGCAGGTTGTGAGAGAAATCAATACCGAAGACCACTTTATTGAAGCTCAACTTGGTGATTTAACATTATCCCGATTTACTTACCTTTCGGCTCGTCAGAGGAGAAGACCGACAAGCCTTCAAGGTTAAATTCATGGAAAAATTCACTCCTTCTTTACAATAATGCTCGCAAAATGACCGTGACTACATAACCTGCGACGACTGGAACATAGCCCACAAAGAAATTGACAAAAAAAACTGGAGAGACAATCAAAAGAACTCCGGCTGTTTACCCGAAGAAAGGACTTGGCTGAATCAATTATTTGCTAATGGACGCAGGATAGACACGTTCAGACTAAATTAATCAAGAAGCCGAACAGTACGCATGGCGATCAAACAGAGGTCAATCTTTGGTAAAAAACGTCGACTGCCGCATTGATTGTCAAATAATCGGCCCCGCCCTTAAAGATTAAAGTAACGGTAGCATCCATCTTATAAAAATGAGCCCTCTTCCGATCATGCTCACTCATCATGGATTATAGTTATACGCTTTAGACCGGCTTTGATAGCGCATCAATAAAAGCACCAGCACGATTGCCGGCAAACCTACTGTTGATGCATATATAAAAAAGACAGTGTAGCCGTAACTATCTACAACCACCCCGGAAAACCCCCCTAATAGCTGGGCGGGCAAAGTCATCAGTGAACTGAACAACGCATATTGTGTGGCTGTGTACGCAGTACTGGTTAAACTGGAAAGGTAAGCAATGAACACCGACGTCGCTATTCCACCACTTAAATTATCCGCACTTATAACACCTGCCAACAGCAATAAATTGGGATTGCTAACCGCCAAAACAGCAAACAACAGATTAGTAGCCGCCACCATAACCGCACCTAGCAGCAAGGGACGCATAATCCCATACCTAACAACCAGCACTCCACCCATTGCAGCACCGGCAATGGTCATAAAAAAACCAAAAACCTTACTAATATCGGCGATATCTTTTTTACTAAAACCCAAATCAAGATAAAACGGATTAGCCATAACCCCCATGGTAATGTCGCTCATTTTGTAAACTGCGATAAGCATTAAAATTAACAAACCGACCTTGCCGTTGCGTCCAAAAAACTCCACAAAGGGATGCAACACAGCATCCACGAAACTTATCGACAACCGCCGCCAGATATTCTGACGCTTTACCGCAACATCCTCGCTCAACCTTCCGTCAAAATGCTTATGGTCTGGCTCTTTAAGACAAAGAGTCGTTACCAGACCCACAGACATGGCCGCTGCCATTACAAAATAAGCCACTTTCCAACTAGCATAATCCGCGATATAAAAAGCACCCGCACCCGCTACTAATAAGGCAATCCGATACCCTAACACGTAGGTCGCCGCCATTGCACCCTGGTATTCAGGATTTACTGATTCAATACGATAAGCGTCAACAACAACATCTTGCGTAGCCGAACAAAATGCCACCCACACTGCAAAGAGGGCAATCTGCTGTAATTGGCTATGCGAATCCGAACTTCCCATACCAACCAGACCGACAACAATACCCAATTGCGCAAGCAACATCCAACTGCGTCTTTTACCCAAAAATTTAGTTAAAAATGGCAGTGCTAGCCTGTCGACGACCGGAGCCCAAAAAACCTTTATTGAATAGGTAACCCCGATCCAGCTAAAAAAACCTATAACCGATCTCTCCACACCCTCATCCCGCAACCAGGCTGATAATGTCGAAAAAACCAATAAAAAAGGAAGCCCGGCGGAAAAGCCAAGAAATATCATGCCGCGCACTCGCGGCTGAACATAAATTGAAAAAGCCGATCGCCAACTTTTATTGTCAGCCATTGGCCTTACCCGACAAACGCGACTGCATAGCCAGATAACTGGTCGCTCCTGAACTTCCCGCACTCACCATATTCATGTGGCTTATGCAGAAGGCAAAATCACGTCTGGAGCAGTTGCCAAGCACTGCACAAGGAGTGCAGTGCATACTTGGGCTATCAACCATTAATTAGATAATGAGCAACAATACTTGCTATGTAACCACCAGCAATTGCAGGCGTCCACTTCAAATGACTAAAAAAGGTATATTTATGGTCAGATTGCCCCATCAATGCCACACCGGCAGCAGAACCAACGGATAATAACGACCCGCCGACACCGGCAGTTAACGTCACCAATAACCATTGATATAAGTCCATGTCCAGATTCATATTCAGCACCGCAAACATAACAGGAATATTATCGACAATCGCCGAAATCACACCCACTAAAATATTCGCCGTTGTCGCCCCTAATCCATCATACATAGCGCCGGACAGCAACTCAAGATAACCGATATAACCTAAACCGCCGACCGCAAACACCACACCAAAGAAGAACAACAGAGTATCCCACTCGGCATGACGCACTTTATTGAAAATATCAAATCCCTCTTCACCTTCAATGCAATAGTTTGTTTTCAAACGATAACCATAAAGCATCAACGCAGAAAGACCGACCATCATGCCCATAAATGGTGGCAAATGCAGGGCTTGCTTAAAACTTACCGCAGTAACGATAGTCAACAAGAACATTACACAAATCTGAATAGCACCCGGCTTTAATTGCACAGCTGCTTCATCAGTGACTTTGGGTTGCTCATCGGGAACAGCAAAATACATCACCGCCGCCGGCACACCGTAATTCACTGCCGAAGGAATAAACAACTTGAAGAAATCAAAAAACTCAGCGTACTCAGCCTGCCAAACCATTAAGGTTGTAATATCGCCAAAAGGACAAAACGCACCACCCGCATTAGCGGCAACAACTAAGTTAACAAAGCCGATACTGACAAATTTAGGATTATCCGCGCCGACCGCCATTACTACCGCGCCGACCAATAAAGCCGCCGTCAAGTTATCCGCTACAGCCGACAAGAAGAACGTAATAACACCGGTAATCAAAAACAGTTTGCGATAACCAAACTGCCTTCTTACCAACCAGGAGCGCAAGGCCTCAAACACGTTACGCTCGGCCATTGAATTAATATAAGTCATGGCAACCAGCAGGAATAACATTAACTCTGCATATTCTTTTAAGTTGTATTCAAAAGCCTCATGCATATCCTCGACGGAAACACCCGCTTGAGCAGCCAAAACAGCGGCATTCGCCCAAATAATACCGGCCGCCAAGATAACCGGCTTAGACTTACGCAGATGGGTAAACTCCTCCGTCATAACAAAGCCATAAGCAATGATAAAGATCAGAACCGTATAAATACCCCGCTCTGTTCCTGTCAGACCAAGACTTTCAAAACCACCCGCCATCGCCATTTCAGGCAACAGCAATAGAGACAACAAGACAAACAATGACCGCACCAAAATAACCCCCTAGCTTTTATTCAAAAAATTAACCGAAAACACCAAAAATTTAACGGACAATATTAGCATCATACAATAACCTTTGTCATTTTATGACCTACAGTATATGATTATTAGTCGTAATTACTCGCCTGGACAGGCACTAAGCGCTCATTTATGTATCAGTATAACGACATCGACCAAACACTCATTGAACAACGGGTAGACCAATTTAGAAGGCAAACTGAAAGCTTTTTAAAAGGCCAGATTTCAGACGACCAATTTCGCGCCTTGCGCTTAATGAATGGTGTCTACATTCAAACTCATGCCCCGATGTTACGGATAGCCGGTCCTTATGGTCTGCTCAACTCCAAACAAATCCGGAAGCTAGCCCATATTGCCCGGACCTACGATAAAAACTACTGTCATTTCACAACCCGGCAAAACGTCCAGTTTAACTGGCCTCAACTGGAAAGAATTCCTGATATTCTCGAAGAATTGGCCACCGTCCAAATGCATGCCATTCAAACTAGCGGCAATTGCCTTAGAAATACCTCATCGGATCACTTGGCCGGTGTTTGTATTGATGAAATTGAAGATCCCCGTCCTTATTGCGAGATTATCCGGCAGTGGACGACACTTCACCCCGAGTTCGCCTACTTGCCGCGTAAGTTCAAGATTGCTGTCAGCGGCGCAAAGCTTGATCGTGCAGCCACTCAATTTCATGACATCGGCCTGCATCTGGTTAAAAATGACGCCGGTGAAATCGGCTTTAGAGTGTTGGTCGGTGGCGGCCTGGGGCGCACCCCGATCATAGGCCAAGTCATCAAACCCTTTTTAGAAAAGAAACACCTGTTGTCTTATCTGGAAGCCATACTACGGATATACAACCTGTTCGGACGCCGCGATAACAAATACAAAGCCCGCATTAAAATCCTGGTCAAAGAATCAGGTATGGAGAAATTCTCCGAATTGGTCGAAAAAGAATGGCTGCTAATCCGGGATGACTTAGAGCTAACCCCCGATCGTATTGACGCCATAAAAGTCCAGTTTACACCGCCTGCCTACGAGACAGATGCCGGGCAAGATAGCGGCTTTGAGCTGCGTCTACTCGAAAACAAAGCGTTTGCCACCTGGATTAAATACAATACTGCCGATCACAAAGTAGCCGGCTACCGCGCTGCGTTCATCTCGTTAAAAGCACCGGATTCGCCTCCAGGCGATATGACCGATACGCAACTTGACGCCGTTGCCGACTTGGCTGACCTATACAGCTTTGGTGAAGTCAGAAGCACACACAGACAGAATCTGATTCTTGCCGACGTCAAACAGGCTGATCTATTCCGGCTGTGGCAACAACTCGATGCGCTGAAACTGGCCACACCCAACATCGGCACCGCAACGGATATGATTTGCTGTCCCGGCCTCGATTTTTGCTCACTCGCCAATGCCAGCTCGATTAGTGTGGCCAAAGAAATCAATGACGCTCTCGATGATTTGGACTATCTCCATGACATTGGCGATGTAAAAATCAACATGTCCGGCTGCATGAACGGCTGCGCGCACCAAAGCGTAGGCCACATCGGCATACTGGGCGTCGATAAAAAAGGCGCTGAATGGTATCAATTAACCTTGGGCGGCTCCTCGGAAAATGAAGCCGCTATCGGCGAACGTCTAGGGCCTGCCGTTGCCAAAGACCAAGTCACCAAAGCAATCACCACCATACTGGATGTTTACATCAAGCAACGCCTGGATGACGAATCCTTTCTAGACATGGTAAATCGCGTTGGCATCACCCCATTCAAAGAGCAAGTCTATGCAAATAATTAAAGACAAACAGATTGTTGACGACAGCTGGAGTTTTGTCACCGATGATGAAGAACTGAAAGACGGTGACATCAGCGTTTCATTAGCTCGCTGGAAAGAAGGCAAGCAACAGTTGCTTAAGTCTAACGGCAAGATAGGCGTCAGAATCGGCCCCGCCGATTCGGTTGAAGACATCGCCGCCGATTTAAAAGACATTCAGTTAATCGAGCTGGACTTCCCTGCCTTTGCCGATGGCCGCATTTTTTCCCATGCATGGCTGCTCAGAGGCCGCTACAACTATCAAGGCGAAATCAGGGCAACCGGCCATTTCATGCGGGATCAGGTGTATTATTTATCGCGCGTCGGGGTTAATGCCTTTAGTCTTGAGAAAACCGAAGACCTGCCTGTGGCGCTGTCTAACCTGAATGACTTTAGCGTCAATTATCAAAAATCGATTCGTTAATTCGCGTTAGTTCACCACGAAGGCACGAAGAACACGAAGCCATCGCCTAGTTCCCACGCGCCACGCTTGTCGTTATACACAAGTATTTTTAAGCGCGTCTTCCCGGCAGGGATTGCCGGGATCCAGAAGCCATGGATGGCAATGCCAAAGCTGGCAACAAGCCTTGCTACACGTAATTACTCTGTTAAATCAATCCTTCACATCCCTGTGCTCTGGATTCCGACAATCCCTGCCGGGAATGACGATATACTACAGACACTTGAGCATAATAATTAGAGCTGAAGTTTGGGAGCCAGCGTAAATGTGGAGATAATTGTCTCGTTTCACGGGAGTAGGAGCGAAGAAAATTTGCCGGTGGTACGGATTTAATCCCGTATGCCGCGCCGAGTACCGGAGCTTTCGGCGGGAATAGCCCGTAGGGGTGCGGCAGGAATGCCGCACGTTGACGAAGGGGCAGGAGAGCCCCTTTCGTCAACCCTTCGAAAGTGAGGAACGGAGGAAATAAGCAGCAATCGGGAGAAATACCATCCGTGCGTAATATCGGTAACTAATAATTACAAAGTACCGAATTTTAATCGTAATTCAAAGCCTTCACGACAAAAACCGCAATCTCGCCCTAACAAACTCAAAGCATAAAAAACCCGAATCCCAGCAAACAAAGCGTCTGCCAAAATCCGGGTTTTTGATTACTGCTATAAGCTAACGCTTATTTTTTGATAATGCTGATGCCTTTCAGCAAAGTCAGCGCCTGATACAAAGGATAATCTTTTTCCAAGGTTTCCTTCTCTTTCTCCAGGGCTTCTTCCTTACTCTCTTTCGCTTTGCCGTTTTGCAAATGATGCGACAAATCGGCTTCCTTGACCGGCTTGAACTCGGATTTTTCCAGGTTCTCCAGCTTGACGCGGGCCAAGGCGATATCCGGTTCGATACCCTCGGCCTGGATAGATCGGCCTGAAGGCGTGTAGTATCTGGCTGTGGTCAACTTAACTGCCGAACCATTACTGGTTGGCAATATGGTCTGCACCGAGCCTTTACCGAACGATTTCTCGCCCATGATCACCGCACGTTTTTGATCCTGCAGGGCTCCGGCTACAATCTCCGAGGCTGATGCGGAACCGGCATTAATCAACACGACCATCGGCGCACCGTCGATAAGATCATCGGGAGCGGCATTAAAGCGCATTTCCGAATTTTCAATACGGCCTTCGGTGTAAACAATCAGGCCGCTCTTGATGAACGCGTCACTCACTTCAACCGCCGCATTCAATACGCCGCCCGGATTATTCCGTAAATCCAGCACCAAGCCTTTCAGGTTTCCTGCGTTTTCCTTTTTCAACGCGGCTAATGCTTCTTTCAGGCTTTCACCGGTTCCCGATTGAAAACTGCTGATGCGCACATAGCCGTAACCTTTTTCCAGCATCCGGTTTTTTACGCTTTTAACTTTGATGATGTCACGGGTCAGGGATATTTTTAAAGGCGCTTCCATCCCTTCACGAACAACCGTCAGCAAAATCTTACTACCCGGCTCGCCACGCATAAGTTTGACGGCATCAGCCAAGGTCATTCCTTTTACCGGCTGATCATCAAGTCTGACAATCAGGTCTCCGGTTTTAATGCCTGCTCTCTGGGCGGGTGTATCGTCGATAGGGGAAACCACTTTAACAAAGCCGTTTTCCATTGTAACTTCGATGCCCAGGCCGCCGAACTGACCTGTGGTGCCTTCTTTTAATTCCTGGTATTCCTCAGCAACCAAATAAGCGGAATGAGGATCAAGCCCACTCAACATGCCTCGAATGGCATCTTCCAATAATTTTTTGTCAGAAACGGGCTCAACATAATCCCTTTTAATTCGGCCAAAAATTTCCGTGAATGTGCGTAAGTCCTCATAGGGCAGGGCTTCCGTTGCATCCGCTACAGGTTCAGCATTATCGCGCTCGGCAAAGACACTGCCGCAGATACCCATAAAAACACCCAACATAATCCCTAAGGACAAAATGAAAATATTTTTCTTTTTTAACATGTACCTTAAAACTCCAAACACTCGATTTTCCAAAACATGGCCATTAAACAGCTAACTAACTTGATCCCGATTACTTTCGGCACCACTCAAGCGGATCAACCGGTTTACCTTTGTTGCGTATTCCAAAATACAACCCGGGATGGCTACGACCACCGCTTTGCCCCACTGAAGCAACGACTTCACCAGCATCCACCCACTCACCAACCTGCCGATATACACTCTGATTAAACGCGTAAAGAGTCATGTAGCCCTTGCCGTGATCAATGATAATCAACAAGCCATAACCGCGAAGCCAATCAGAATAAACCACTTTCCCGCTGGTAATCGCACGTATCTCCGTTCCCTCACTGGCGTCAATTAACACGCCATCCCAAATGCTCTCAGTACTCTCGGCTCGCGCACTGCCGAACTTATTGGTTAATCGCCCCTTAACCGGCCAAGGCAACTGCCCCTTAAGCGAAGAAAAGTCGCCCTTAAGTTTAGAAAAATCGTCCTTGGCATCCGGCAAGTCTTTGGCAGGTTCGGACGGAACCTCAGCGGCCTTGTGCATTTTTTTTGTTTGCTCAACCTCAAACGTAAGATCGTTGGTTGATCTTTGCAATGAAGATACCAGATTTTTCAGCTTATTTTCACTTTCTTTCAAATGAATTATTTGTTGTTCATTTGAAGAAAAGTCGCTTTTTAATTGCGTCAACAATTCAGATCTTCGTTTTCTAACGCCGTCTACAGCTATCTGTTCGGATTTCTTTTGCTCAAGATTTTTCTCTAAAAGCTCGGTTTCATGCTGTTGCTGCTTACCGAGCCGCTCCAGATGCTGCATAGACTCCGAAATGCCGGCCAGTTTTGTCAGGCGAGCCTTATTAAGGTAATCGTAATACACCAGCATCCGGCTGGATAATGCAGGATCTTGCTGATTAAGCAACAACTTCAATTGTTCCTTTTGCCCCATTGCATAGGCAGCCTTTATTTGACCCGCTAATTCTTTATTTTGTTTAGCAACTTCATCCTGAAGGCTCTGTTTTTCCTGTTGGATCTTACTCAGGTTCTGGCGTTTTTGCTCAACCTGACCTTGCAATGTCTTTAATAAAGCGGCCGTCCTTCCATAGAGCTTCTCAACTTCACCCAACTGCGTGTTTAAAGTATTTTTTTGCAGCTGAATGCGCTGCATATTTTGGTCGGCCGCTTTAATACCCGATTGAACTTCAGTGAGCTCTTCGTTTTTTTCCGAGATTTCCGCCCTGCCCTCATGAACGAACGCACTCAGTAAAAAGCAAAAAACCAGCTTATTTCTCATCCACAGATTAAACAAATTTGATAAGCGAAAGGTGTGTTAGCCATTGCAATAGCATTGTATTCTTTGTCCAACGAATAACCGAATCCGTCAAGGATCAGCAATACCACGGGCTTTGGCCGATTAAACATCTTTATCTTTATCTCCCGATACTAAAAAAAATCCGCATCAATACTCCCCGGACAAAATAAATCACTTTGTACTCCATTTGATTCTTCATTACCCAAAATGGTCGTAGTGATGTATTATTTTGCCAGATTCACTGGTTTTTTGTATTTTGGCAACATGCCAACCACGTAATCAAGTAACTGTTATATTAATACACGTTGACAACAGTTGTGTATAAATAATTCTTCACGGGTTCTTTTTTAATCAGATTCAATAGACTAGAAACATTAAACAGACCTATGGGAATTAAAGGCCAGAACACAAGCATAAACGATGCCGACATAGCCAGAGCGGCCCACTGCTTAAAGGCAATGTCGCATCCATTACGTTTAAAAATATTGTGCGTTCTGGGCAGTGATTCAATCTGCGTGCAACAAATCGTCGACCAGGTCGGCACCAGCCAGAGCAATATTTCCCAACATCTGGCAATCCTCAAGGACAAAAACATTCTCAGTTCTAAAAAACAGGCCAACCGTGTTTATTACTTTATTGACGACGCCCGTATGCTGTTACTCATTAAAATGATGCGTGATGTTTTCTGCCCTAACCAATAACTCATCTTTTCACTTAACTTTGACAACTTAATCCATGGAACGTTATCTAGAATTTATTTTAAATCATTACATCTTAAGCCTCGCTCTGGCGGTAGTTACTTATCTGTTAATTCAGGAATTATTCGATACCGCATTCAAAAAATTCGGTGCCGTTTCGCCTTTACTGGCGGTCGCCAAAATGAACGATAGCGATACAATTGTTATCGATGTACGTGAACCGGAAGAGTTTCTTAAAGGTCATATTGAAAACGCAATCAACACACCACTGGGCAACTTACCCGCTCACTTGTCAAAACTGGAAACATACAAAAACAAACCTGTCCTTATTGCCTGTCAAACCGGTACCCGTTCAGCATCGGCCGGAAAAATTTTAACTAAAGCAGGTTTCGAGCAGGTTTTCGTTATTACCGGCGGCATGCAAGCTTGGGAAAACGACTACAAACTGCCTATAAAATCGACCGGCAAGCTCAAAAACTAAATCTTTGCTAAAAGTAGCCATCACATTAAATCCTACACATAGAAATCCATCATGACCGAAGCAACCAACGCCGTAGAAAAACAATTTTCCATCCAAAAAATTTATACCAAAGACATGTCTTTTGAGACACCTAACTCGCCTAAAGTATTCACCGAAAAATGGGAACCCACTGTCGACTTTAATCTGGGCACCAATGTCTTGCCTTTAGAAAATTCAATGTACGAAGTAGCCCTTGCGGTAACCATCACCGTAAAAAACGGCGATGCAACAGCCTATCTTGTTGAAGTCAATCAGGCAGGTATTTTCTCTTTAGGCGGTTTCACCAATGAAGAAATGGGCCCGATGGTTGGCAGCTTCTGCCCCAACATTCTGTTTCCTTATGCGAGAGAGGCCATTTCCGACCTCGTCACCAAAGGCGGCTTTCCGCAGATGCTTTTAGCTCCGGTAAATTTTGACGCCTTATACTCGCAACATTTGCAACAAGCTCAACAAGCACCCGGCTCTGACGCCATTAATTAAATCGTTCGATGAATAAAAAAATAGCCGTCCTGGGCGCAGGTTCTTGGGGAACGGCTCTGGCAATTCTGGCAGCCAGAAACGGCTGCCGGACGCTGTTATGGGGCCATAATCCTGAACACATGGCAGCGCTGGCACAGGATCGTGAAAACAAACGCTACTTACCCGGCCTGGCTTTCCCTGAAAACCTCACTGTTACGTCCAACTTGGCCGAGGTCGCCGACTTCTGTAGCCTGATACTGGTCTCCGTGCCCAGCCATGCATTTAAAGATACCTTGCTTAAGCTCAAAGCGTATTTATCCAGCGACGTACAAATAGCTTGGGCAACCAAAGGCTTTAATCCTGATAACGGCTCCTTGCTTCACGAAGTAGTCGCCGATATATTTTCTGCGCAAACCCCGGCGGCCTTACTTTCAGGCCCCAGCTTTGCAAGCGAAGTCGCAGCTGAGCTGCCGACAGCCATCACGATTGCTTCATCCCAGCCGGATTTTGCCGGCCTTCTGGCCGACATCCTGCACAGCGAGCGTTTTCGGACTTACACCAACTCGGACTTGATTGGCGTGGAAGTCGGCGGTGCGGTAAAAAACGTCATGGCGATAGCCGCCGGTATTGCCGACGGACTGGGCTTTGGCGCCAACACTCGGGCAGCCTTGATCACCCGCGGGCTGAACGAAATCATTCGCCTGGGCGTCAAACTTGGCGGAAAACAGGAAACCTTTATGGGACTGGCGGGACTGGGCGACCTTATTTTGACCTGCACCGACAACCAATCCAGAAACCGGCGTTTCGGTTTAGCCTTGGGACAGGGCAAAGACACACATACCGCCACAAAGGAAATAGGCCAGGAAATCGAAGGCATTTCAGCGGCAAAAGAAACCTTTTTACTCGCTAAAAAATACGGCGTAGACATGCCGATAACCGAACAAACCTACAAGGTTTTATATGAAGGTTTGGCCCCGCTGGCGGCTGTACAAAACCTGCTGGCTCGGGAGCAAAAGGCTGAGTCTTAGGGATGCTTCATTGTAATGAGCACTTAAAAAGCTTTTATTCATCACGAACGACTGCATGGACAGATATTTGCTCCATGCAATATCTGCATTCCCCATGTCCATGTAGGTTATACAGGAGTAATTGCCTAGACACGAAGAGCACGAAGCAATAAGACTTCGCGTCCTCCGCGTCTCGGCAACTGCTCCATGCGTTGCTCTACCTCCTGCATCCATGCAGTCGTTCGTGGTGATAATTTTTATACCTGTTTTATTACCGCCCCCGCAAAATCCATCTGCCGCCAAGCCTCATACAAGACAATAGAAACGGTATTGGACAAATTCAGGCTCCGACTTTCCGCCTGCATCGGCAAATACAAACACCGCTCTGATCCCAATTCCGCCAACACCGTGGCAGGCAAACCGCGCGTCTCGGGGCCGAACAAAAAAGCATCCTCAGCCTGAAAACTCACCTCGCTGTAAATCTGCGTACCTTTGGTCGTCAGGGCGAAAATCCGCCCCGGCTTAGCACTGTCTACAAAATCAGCCAACGAATCGTGCTCTTTCACCGCCACCCATTCATGGTAATCCAGCCCTGCCCGGCGCAATTTCTTGTCATCCAATTCAAAACCCAAGGGCCTGATCAAATGCAACTGCATACCGGTATTGGCGCATAGCCGGATAATATTCCCGGTATTAGCAGGGATTTCCGGCTCATACAAAACAATATGCAACACGATCAGAACTTGATACTGACCGGCGCCAGTTTCCAGATTTCGTTGTTGTAATCAGTGATGGTCCTGTCGGTAGAAAACTTACCGCTACCGGCACAATTTAAGATACTCATTTTGAGCCAGTGTTCCTGATCCTTGTAAGCCGCTTCCACACGTTTTTGCGCATCAATGAAGCTACGGAAATCGGCTGCCGTCATCCAGGGGTCGTGCGGGCTTTTTATTGACGCCAAAATATCGTCAAAAAGCCCCGGTTCGAACTGGTTAAAATGCCCGCACTCAAGCAGCCTAATGACCCTTAGCAAATCCTCATCCTGATTGATAATTGCATTAGGATCATAGTGATGGCTCATTTCTTCCACCTGCTCTTCGGTCAAGCCGAACAGGAAAAAATTCTCATCGCCGACTTCTTCGCGAATCTCAATATTGGCGCCATCCAGCGTGCCGATAGTCAACGCGCCGTTCATCATAAATTTCATATTGCCGGTGCCCGACGCTTCCTTGCCGGCGGTTGAAATTTGCTCGGAAAGATCGGCGCCCGGACAGATTTTCTCCATCGCGGAAACCCGGTAATTAGGCAAAAAAACCAGCTTTAATTTCCTGCCCACATCGGGATCGGAATTAATGACACTTGAGACATTATTGATCAGCTTGATGATCTTTTTCGCCATGTAATAACCCGGCGCCGCTTTCCCGCCGATCAATACACAACGATCCGTCCAGTTCGCGGTATCGCCGCGCTTAATCCGGTCGTACAGATGAATCACATGCAGTACATTCAACAGCTGGCGTTTGTATTCATGAACACGCTTGACCTGCACATCAAAAATCGCATCAACATTAAAATCGACATCATGTTCGAGCTTCTTGTAATCGATCAGCTTTTGCTTTGCGCCTTGCTTGATTTCATGCCAGCGTTTACGGAACTTCTTATCTTCGGCAAAAGGTTCAAGCTTCTTTAACAGCGACAAATCCGTCAGCCAGCCGTTGCCTATCGTTGCGGTGATCAGTTCGGCCAGTTCCGGATTACACGCCGCGAGCCAACGACGCGGGGTAACGCCATTGGTTTTATTGTTGAACTTGCCCGGCCAAAACTCGTAAAAATCACGAAACAAGCCTTGCTGCAACAATTTCGAATGCAACGCGGCAACGCCGTTGACCGAATAGCTGCCGACAATAGCCAGATAGGCCATCCTGACGTATTGCTCGTTGCCTTCCTCAATAATGGACATACGGCTTAACCGGCCTATATCGCCCGGCCAATGCGCAGAGACTTCGGCCATAAAATGCGCATTAATATCGAAGATGATCTCCATCAGCCTCGGCAGCATCTGTTTAAACAGATTAACCGACCAGCGCTCCAGAGCCTCCGGCAACAAGGTGTGGTTGGTATAGGCCATCGTGTTACGGGTAATAGCCCAGGCATCATCCCAGACCAAACCGTGGACATCCATCAGCAAGCGTATGAGTTCCGCGACCGCTATGCTCGGATGCGTGTCGTTTAACTGGAAGGTATTCTTCGCCGCAAACTCGGAAAAATCGTTACCGTGACGACCGACCCAGGTGCCGATCACATCCTGCAAACTGGCGGAAGCGAGCAGGTATTGCTGGCGCAGACGCAATGCCTTACCGTTTTCGTTGGCGTCATTCGGGTATAGCACCATGGTGATATTTTCGGCGGTATTTTTTGCTGCCACCGATTCTGCGTAATCGCCGGCATTAAACTCCTGTAGATTAAATTCTTCAGTCGCCGTGGCTTTCCATAACCGCAAGGTGTTCACCGTGCCGTTCCGGTATCCGGGAATCGGCGTATCGTAAGGAACCGCGAGTATATCCTGCGTATCTATCCAGCTGGTCCTTTTATGGCCGAGCTCGTCAATATGCGATTCGGTATGCCCGCCGAACTTAATCCTGTGCGTATATTCGGGACGTTCAATTTCCCACACATTGCCGTTACGCAGCCAATGATCCGGTTTTTCTACCTGCTCGCCATTGACAATATCCTGCGAAAACATCCCATATTCATAACGCAAACCGTAGCCGGTCACCGGCAACTGCAAAGTTGCACAACTATCGATAAAACAGGCGGCCAAACGCCCCAAGCCCCCATTGCCCAAACCGGCATCCGGCTCGCTTTCAATCAGCTCTTCAATCTCCAGGCCCAAATCGTACATAGCCTGCTCAACCGCTTCGGTAATGCCCAGATTCAGCATCGCATTGCTTAAAGTGCGGCCCATTAAAAACTCCATCGACAGATAGTAAGCCCTCTTGCAATCCGTTTCTTTGTAGGTATTGAACGTTCTTTTCCAACGCTCTATGAGCCGGTCGCTGATAGCCATCGACAGCGCCTCGTAGGCATAATGCGGCGACGTATTGTTTTCATCCCTGCCCAGGCGGTGACTGTAATAACGCTTGAAATCGGCGATAAAATCCTGCTCATCCATGCCCAAATCAGGAAGCGCGGTAATTGTGGATTTTGGTTTACTTGTTTTAAAGCTTCTATGCGGCATATTTTTTAACACTACAGAGTTGATATTAGGTTGATGTTAACTACTTTTTTTTAATTAGCCAAAAATATTCCTTCGCCCGTTGCCCCGTCCTTGCTCTTGCCAAACCTATCGCAAGGCTTTTTCCCAGCGGCTTACCACTGCGGCGGCGATGCTGTTACCGAACACGTTGGTCGCGCTACGCCCCATATCCAAAACCTGATCGACGGCCAACAACAACAGCAAACCGGCCTCGGGGATATGAAACATCGATAACGTGGCCGCAATGACGATCAGCGAGGCTCTGGGTACGCCGGCCACACCCTTGCTGGTGAACAGCAGCGTCAGCAGCATGATCAGCTGATCGCCCAACGCCATGTCGATGCCGTAGGCCTGGGCGATGAACAGCACGGCAAAGGTCATGTACATCATGCTGCCATCGAGATTGAACGAATAACCCAAGGGCAGCACCAGCCCACAGACTTTCTCAT
>Ga0208888_100036_pt1 | contig 124259 bp, 119 predicted proteins | sample LakWasM115_HOW13_2_FD_183929 | JGI IMG/M metagenome (GOLD analysis project Ga0208888, IMG submission 183929) | Freshwater sediment methanotrophic microbial communities from Lake Washington under simulated oxygen tension - Sediment Metagenome... | ecosystem: Environmental > Aquatic > Freshwater...
CCAGCACCAGAAGGCAGCAATGCACAGCCACGCAACCCACACCCCTAACATAACAATCAACGGGAACGCGGACATAATCTATGTTTAATCTTCATTCTTCGCGCCGCGTCCCGTTATTTCTACGTTATATTCAGTCCGCATCCTCTCCAAAACTCAAAAATACGTAGTCGTCCCCGTAATCCTCTTTAAACATTTTCACTCCCGCCTCCATATCGGGTTGAGAGTTGAAGAAGTTTGCTCCAAGGCATGATTGATCCTTAGTATTCACTCCAACACAAAAATAAATTCCAGCCATGCTTATATCCTCACGTATAACTATGTGTTCAAATGCGACGCCGTTCAGCGTCGCGGTGTTTTCAAAAAATCCTACTCGGCGCGCTTTAACACGGCGTTAGGTATTGCATGTCCCGACACGACCGCCTCATTGCATTGCTCATCACGCTGGTTGCAGTGTGCTTCCTATTCTTCTGGGTTCGGCTCGATAGCCCTCTGAGTGAATTTGGGTTAAACGGCTTGACAGAGTGCCTCGGTATTGCATTCACCGTCCTACTCATCGATCATCTCCTCAAAAAGAGAGAGGCAGAACGCACCCTACCACAGAGACTTGCGGCTCACGAAGACGTTCGGCTCTTAACGGCAAGGATCACTACGTTTTGGCATCAAGCCTATATGACAGCGGTGCCGGGCCCTTTGCCACAAAGCGTCAACGAGCTCTACAGCGCAAGCTCAATTACACAGCTTCGTAACCTCCTGAATATGGACTCTGCGCCGAATGTCACACCAAGACGTACATGGTGGGAGTTTTTGCCCGAACAGATGGCGGAATTCAAGCGGCATGCTGAAGTGATTCTTGAAAGGTACAACTCAATCCTTAGTCCAGCGGCGTTTCTTTCGATTCATAAGCTCTTGAATGCCACCCAGGAGCCAGGATTGGTTAATGCAATGCGCATTTCCGATCAACAGTATAACTTTCCACGGCCTAGGATACTTGGTCACTACCTCTTCGTCACGGATGAGTACTTTCCCTCGGTGCTTGCTCTCATATTTTGGTGCAACGCCGAACGCCGATCGCTAGAGCGAGAGAGTGGACTTGCACTCCGAGAAACGCCCGAAACCCTTGAAGGACTAAGGCCTGACGGTATACCTCCTTGCATGATCTCGCCAGACGAACTACAAGCACAATTGAATGCGATGCAAGCACACCAAGCTAGTCACGCGACGACTATCAACGGCAATGCCTAACCCTGAGCTCAAGCGGGACGTTAACGCTGTAAGGCGGATCATTGTAGGGTGGATTCGCCGTTAGGCAATCCACCATGATCGGAGCCTTGAACTTGATCCTCAAGCGGGACGGGGTTTGCAACCCCGTCCCTAACGTTTTTATTGTGTTTGAGGTAAGTTACCCAACTTAAAACGTTTCGAACTGGGCAACAAGCCCCGTCCGGCTCGTAAGCCTTGAACTTGATCCCCGATAGGATTCTTCCAAGCGGGGATTTTTTATGTTCGATTGTCTTGGATATTATGCGTTGATTGGCGGTTTGCTGGCGCGAAACCGCCCTACGCCTATACTACATTTTATTTATTGATATGGAGTGAGGTATGCCCAACTATCGACGTAACTTTGTCGCGGGTGGTTGTTATTTTTTCACCGTTAACCTGTTGGAACGGCAACGCACCTTGCTAACCGAACGCTGTAAGGCGGATCATCGTAGGGTGGATTCGCCGTTAGGCAATCCACCATGATCGGAGCCTTGAACTTGATCCCCTCTCGGATTCTTCCAAGCGGGGATTTTTTATGTTCGATTGTCTTGGATATTATGCGTTGATTGGCGGTTTGCTGGCGCGAAACCGCCCTACGCCTATACTACATTTTATTTATTGATATGGAGTGAGGTATGCCCAACTATCGACGTAACTTTGTCGCGGGTTGTTATTTTTTCACCGTTAACTTGTTGGAACGGCAACGCACCTTGCTAACCGAGCATATTGATTTGCTGCGCGATTCGGTACGCCGGGTGCGTCGTTTACATCCCTTCCACATTGACGCTTGGGTGGTATTGGCCGATCACATGCATTGCCCCCGGATACGGATGATTTTCCGATGCGTTGGCGCCTGATTAAATTGCTTTTCTCCAAAGGCTTACCGCGCACCGAGCGCATCTCGGCGACACGGCAACGGCGCGCTGAACGAGGAATATGGCAGCGACGCTATTGGGAACATACCATTGTTACCGAACGGGATTATGCTCAACATATTGACTACATTCATGTAAACCCACTCAAACATGGCTATGTGCAACGGGTTTGCGATTGGCCGCATTCGACTTTTCACCGTTATGTTGCCGATGGCATTTTACTGCCTGATTGGTGCGGTGATATAGATGATTTACCGACTGTTTCGGAATGATCGATCGTAATTCGTAACCGCTCTAAGATGGACCATTAGTAACGCTGTAAGGTGAATCATCGTAGGGTGGATTCGCCGTTAGGCAATCCGCCATGATCGGAGCCTTGAACCCGACCTACATGGCTAAGTACGATGTGTATGCGAAGCAACTTGACGGCTAACGTGGCGCTCAACCGGAGCGCGGTTATAATCCGGTTTTATTTTTCAGCTTCCCGTGTCGCGCCCGGTTAGCTCTACGTTAGCACTCATTAACTTCCGGAGGATACTGTAATGTTTGAACGACTGATAATGTACTGGGTATATGGCGGCGCTCTGGCAGGGATACTCCTGCTAATCATGTTTCCCCTATTGACCGGTTCCTGGTCTGTACCTCTAACGCTAACGTTTTTTCACCTGCCGATGTATATGCTTCATCAGTATGAAGAGCATGACAAAGATCGATTCAGAATATTCTTCAACGAGACTATCGGGGGCGGCAAGGAAGTGCTTTCGCCGCTGGCTGTGTTCATAATTAATGTTCCTGGAGTCTGGGGCGTAATTGCAATCGCGACGTATTTGGCTGCGAACATCAATATCGGGTTAGGTCTTATTGCGGTCTATCTTGCCGTCGTAAACGGCTTGGTCCACATCGGGCACGCACTACTCTTTAAGCGCTATAATCCCGGATTAGTAACTGGAGCAACTCTCTTTTTGCCTGTTGGCGTGTACAGTATTTGGCAGTTCCAACTTTCCGGTAATGGCGGCTTTGCGGCGCAGGCAATCGGTATTGTCGTTGCGGTCGCTATACATGTCGCAATCATTGGCTATGCACGCGCGAAGGGTGCATTCCCAAGCGAAACCCAAAATGTCGCGTCTCAGAAGAAGTGCGGCTAACCTTTCGTTCCAGGGGACTCCGTTACGCTAACAAGCGAGTAGCTTGGATGGAGCTTGCGAAATCCGGGGCTTCGTAGCCGGGTAGGAGGCGCATCGCGCCCTTTGATATTCTAAAGTTTGTAAATGGTCCCTACGGGACTACATGAATTTATTGGGGTCTATGTTCCATTTGGCTGAAGACTCGTAGTTGACAATCCTGTCGCCTCCGCCCTGGCCCAGTGGCTTTGCCAAGTCCATGTCTTTCGGGGCGATGAAATAATTTTTCTTGGCATCAAAGATGATACGCACCAGGGGGCTGGTCATATCCGTTTCGCTCTGTTCGATGACGACACCGATCTTGCCGCTTTCCAGCATCACCAAAGTGCCGACCGGATAGATACCGACGATGCGAATGAAGGTGCGGAGTAGTTTGGGGTTAAAGTGGAATTTGCTCCATTCAAACATTTTCCTGATCGCAACTGTAGGCTCCATGCCCTTGTGGTAGCAGCGATCGGCGGTAATCGCATCGTAAACATCGACGATGGCTGCCATTTGTCCGTAGACCGACATTTCCGAATTCTTCAGCCCCAGCGGGTAGCCGCTGCCATCAAAGCGCTCATGGTGCTGGGAGGCTACGTCAAAAGACACCTGGGCGATGCCGGGCGACTTTCTCAGGATACTGCAACCATGCACGACATGTGATTTCATAATAATGAATTCTTCTTCAGTCAGCGCGCCAGGTTTATTCAATATTTCATTCGGCACTTTGGTTTTACCGATGTCGTGCAACATGCCGCCGATGCCGAGCAGTTTTATTACGTCATGTTTAAAATCCAGTGCGTGGGCGAAAGAGATCAGCAATGCGCCAACACTGACAGAGTGGAGAAAAGTGTAGTCGTCCTTGTTCTTGATCCTGCACAAGCTAAGCAGGGCGTCCTTGTTGCGCAGTATCGAATTGGCCATTTTCTCAACCACGGGGTCAATCCGCTCCACTTCAATCTGCCTACCGATGCGCACATCGTGCATAATGTTAGAGATGATTTTATTGGCTTCACTGTATACTTTTCTGGACCTTTTAAGCTCTTCACTTAGCGTGGAGGTTGTTGTGATCGGCTTAACTTGTTGGACCATTGCCAGCATTTTATGCTCAATTTCGGCATTAACTTCAGTTTCGGTGGGTGCATCAATTACATCCAACCCTTTAATCGTGTCGATATACACTTCACGGACACCGAGGCCGGCGATTTTTTCGATTGTTTTATCGTTCTTGATTTTGAGCGCCCCCACCAGAAAAGGATGTTCCATCCAGACGCAATTTATATCGTGAATGAACATGCCGGGTTTGAGCTGTTGGATACTGATTTTTTTGATCATGGGGTTAATTCTATCTTCAAAGGACTTGTTCAACCTTAAAAAGTGAGCATCGCGTAGTTCTGCCAGGACTTTGTCTTACTTATAAGCGTATGAATGAAATTGATTTTTTTAAGGGTTATTAAATTTTATACTACTCCCGTTTTTTCAAAAATCGTATACTTTTAAGCCGGGTACGGGACGCAGCGCAGCCCATTATGAACACAGGATGAGCAAAACACGGGGCCAGGTCTTACATTGCGCATTAGATAGAGACGCGCTTACCTTTGGCGGTTGGCTACGTGAAAAAGCACTCAGGCCTTGGTTATATTAATCTGCATTGACAGCGGCTAACCATTTGGGCTACTTTGGCTTATCATAATTCAAACGTCCGACAGGACGGGATAAAAACCATGTCCACGATTACTTTTGACACGCACAAATTTATACGCAAATTGCGAGATGCCAGGCTTTGAAGAAAAACAGGCCGAGGCGGTAGCGGACGCTTTTCAGGAAGCGCAGTCGGAATCGCTGCCTGTTACTCGCGACTATCTTGATTCAAGGTTATTTGAGCTTGAAAATAGAATGGTTAAGTGGGGCATTGGCTTAGCACTGGGACAAGTGGCTGTAATAGCAGCGTTGGTTAAGTTGCTATGAACGCTGTGGCGTTGTAAAGAGGGTTTGATGCAAGCAATTCGCCATGATTGGAATGACCTAATCTGATCCCCGCTTGGACTTTTCCTAGCGGGGATTTTTTATGCCCGATTGTATTGGATATTGTGCGTTGATTGGCGTTGTCATTATGCTGATATGCACTCCAGCCGGGTAGGTCGGGTTAGCGTAGCGTAACCCGACGCGTTGAAGCGGCTAATGTCGGGCTAAAGCGCCTACTTTGGGCGCCCGGCCTTCGAAACTATCCCAACCCATCCTGTTCGCACCCTCCTCATTACTTTTACAAATTCTCTGGTGAATTGATCTCACCAAGGCTTGTCATTTGTTTTGAAGCCGATTCAGGCGATAATGCCGGTCGCTATAAGACACGCGAGCTCTTATGTTCACTCAAAGTAAGGAATAACGGTTATGAAATCCAGAGATAGACGACGGGGACTGGTTTTGGTCAATACCGGTTCGGGCAAGGGAAAATCTTCCAGCGCCTTGGGCATGGTTTTTCGTGCGGCAGGCTGGGATATGAAGGTTTGCGTCATCCAATATATTAAAGGGAAATGGCAAACCGGCGAACAAAAAGCCGCCGAACGTTTTGACAATATCGAATGGCATGTCTTGGGTGACGGCTTTACCTGGGATACTAAAAACCCCGAACAGGACATTAAAACCAGCCGGGAAATTTGGGAATTCAGTAAAGCCAAGATTATGTCTGAAGAATTCGATGTGGTATTGCTGGACGAGATCAATTACTGCTGTGGCTATAATTGGATTTCCGGACAGGAAATAGCCGATTTTATCCGCGATGAAAAACCGGCTTGGCTGCATTTAATCTTGACCGGCCGCAATGCTGCGCCCGAAGTGATAGACGTTGCCGATACCGTAACCGAGATGACCAAAATAAAACACGCTTATGAGCAGGGAATCAAGGCTGAGCAAGGTATTGAATTTTAAAAAGTATTGCGCTTAATGGATGATGTAGGGCTCAGGATTTCTAGCTCGCGCGACATAAGTTGTTGAGGATAAATGGAGCGTAGAGAATTTTAAGGTAAATACCTTGACCAACCTGTAAAATGGTTAGCGATTGTCACAACGAGGAGAAGAAAATGTCTGAAGTACAAAAAATCATGTTAGCTGTTGCTGCCGTTTTTGTAATGGGCTTTGTTTTGGTCGGCCTAAGTAAAGAAGACCAGCCTGTTGAACAAGTGGAAGCCGCCGCAAGGATTAGAAACAATGTTGCTATGCAAACCATGGCAAGTGAAAAATGTCCGCCGAAAATCAAGGAAGAAACAGGAGAACAAGTGTTTTTCCCTAGTGCAGTCGAGAGTGACAAGGAAACTTATGTCACTTTGAAGTGGGTGGGTGAAAATGCCAATAAGGGCGGATTCAAAAACGCGTCGTGTACATTGCACGCCTCTCTGGGTGGAATCTCGGAGCTGATTATTGATGATAAGGTCATCATAAAGAAAAAAATCTAGGTTAATGGGATTCTCTGGCCGGATCATCTGTTTTGCAAGCCACTAGATTGATCGGGCGATAGGGCGGTTTTTTATTGCGTGATTATCATCACTCTGGAATACGCCTTGTTTATTTAACCTGAAAACTTAGACACCACAAGGCTAACGCCCCTTAATCTGCATTCGCGCAGCTAAGGTTAAAATAACAAAAAAAGAAATTTTTATGACAAAAACAATGATTAAAGGAGTTTTAAAAACATGGAAAGAAGATCGGGGATTCGGCTTCATCAGTCCTGATGACGGTGGAAAAGATATTTTTATACATATCTCGGCGCTCAAGGGAACGAGTCGCCGCCCGGTAACTGGCGATGTTATTTATTACCAGGTTGCAAGAGATAATCGGGGCAAGTACAAAGCGATTAATGCGCATATCGAAGGCGTGGAAATTCTGGAAGACAAAGCCCCGGGCTTTCTTAACACCAGGCAGGGCATTGTATTGGTAGCGCTGGCTTTGGTGGCTATTGTCGCTGCGATTATCGCACTCAACTTGGCGCCTTAATCGTAGCGGACGTTTTTTATAAGCCGATGTGACGCCGCTGACTATGGGCGCGCTACATCGGCTTGTTTATAAACGGTCGGATACACCGTGTTGCGGTAAATGAGCTGATACTTTCTTCTTATCTGCCTTGCTATCCAGGGTCTTATTGTTTTCCGATCAAGACCCATAAAGTCAGGTGACTTAACTATTCAAATAATTACTTTCAATAAAGGCATAGCAACGGTTCGGGCGATTCGTCAGACTACAGCGGCGATGACTGAGCGGTAACTAATCCACTACCATAGATATAAATCACATTAAGGATTCGTAATGACCGATTCACAAAAATGGCTGGTCTTTGCTTTTATCTCAGGTTCAGCCTGGCTGGTTTATCTGTTAGCGCCGGTGTTGATGCCGTTTGCATTTGCGGCGATGCTGGCTTACCTCGGCGATCCGCTAACCGATAAGCTGGAAACCTATCAATTATCCAGAACCAAGGCCGTGCTGGTGGTTTTTTCTGTGATGACGCTGGTTTTTGTGCTGGTTTTACTGCTGCTCGTCCCCCTTTTGGAGTATCAGGTCGAGCATTTTGTGAGCAATCTGCCTGCCTATGTCGCGTGGTTGAATGAGACCGTCATTCCCTGGACGCAGCGGCGATTTCATCTGGGCATCAGGCCGGTTAACCTCAATCAGATTATTAATCTTGTTAAAAGTCACTGGGAGCAAGCGGGCGGCATTGCTGCAACGTTAATGAGCTCGGTTTCGCATTCCGGCGGAGTGATAGCCGAATGGCTGATGAATCTGCTGTTAATTCCCGTGGTCACTTTCTATTTATTGCGCGATTGGGATGGCCTGATTGCCAAAGTCCATGATTTATTGCCCCGCCGTGTAGCACCGACTGCTACCAAACTTGCCGGTGAAGTTGATACGGTATTGGCGGCTTTTGTCCGGGGACAGTTCTATGTCATGCTGGCCTTGGGCGGAATTTACAGTATTGGTTTGTGGATGACCGGTCTCGATGTGGCTTTGTTGATAGGCATGCTGGCCGGGTTGGTCAGTTTTGTGCCTTATCTGGGGTCAATCGTCGGCATTGTTATGGCCTGTGTGGCAGCGTTGGTGCAATTTCATGAATTAATACAGCTGGTGCCGGTCGCTATCGTTTTTATCATCGGTCAGTCCCTGGAAGGCATGGTGCTAACGCCGATGCTGGTAGGCGATAAAATCGGCTTGCATCCGGTTGCGGTCATGTTTGCGGTATTGGCCGGTGGCCAGTTATTCGGCTTTCTGGGTATCCTGCTGGCATTGCCTGTCGCTTCGGTCATTATGGTGTTGTTGCGGCATGTGCATGATTTATATCGATACAGCGATTTTTACGGACGGCAATGAGCCTCAGGTTTATCGTTTTCGTGCTTTGCCTGGCGGTTGGCGTTTGCTTGGCCGGCGATGAAAAGCGGGAAGCCGATTTTGCCGACGGCATTAACAAAACCCTGACGATAGGCAAGGCGGTCTGGCTGGAGGCTGAAGGGAGAAAATTTCTCGGCCTTTATACGGAAACGGAAAAAGCCGCCGGCAAGGGCGTCGTTATTATTCTTCATGACATGGATGGACATCCCGATCAGAAACAACTGATTTACGACTTGAGAGTCTTTTTACCCGAACATAACTGGACAACGCTTTCGCTGCAAATGCCGCTCAGGGAAGTAGGTGTTGAAAAGGAAGACTATTATGCGTTGTTTCCTGAGGCGGCGGCGCGGATTCAGTCCGGAATTGGCTATGCAAAGAGCAATGGTGCGGAAAATATTGTTGTGGTCGGTTATGGTTTAGGCGGCTTGATGGGCATTTATGCCCTGAGTGAGCAGGCGACGGATATTAAAGCATTGGTGACCATTAGTTTGCCGGTGCCGACAACCGAGAGCAAAACGGCCCAAACGCTGGAACTTATCAAGAAAATCAAGATGCCGATGCTGGATATTTATGGTGCAGTAGACGTACCGGATGTTACGGAAAGCGCCAGGGATCGGCGCTTGGCGGCAAAAGAAAACACGGGCTACCGGCAGGTTAAAATCAATGATGAAGGCCACGCTTACCTGCATGATGAAGGCTTGCTGGTTAAGCGGATATACAGTTGGCTGGGGGTAACGGTGGAGGCGGCTCCCGTTGCCCAATGACTTGATTTGTCGAATGGGGCTGAATCAAGAAAGCTTCACGGCGAGCAATCATCCCCTTGAGATTGATGGTGAAAGTAGGCTTTGAGTAGGTCTAGATCTGTTACAATGTCCAGCTAAATTTAAGGTGTGCAAATACGGATAAAGGCAAGGCTTAAGTCTTGGCAATGTTAGGCACAATGCGTTAACACTATACATAACAAGTTGAAATACAAGTGGATTTAAAACATATAAGAAATTTTTCCATTATCGCGCATATCGATCATGGTAAATCGACGCTGGCGGATCGTTTTATTCAAATCTGCGGCGGTTTAAGCGCGAGGGAAATGTCCGCACAAGTGCTTGATTCGATGGATATTGAGAAAGAGCGCGGCATCACCATTAAAGCGCAGAGCGTCACGCTGGATTTTAAGGCGAAAGACGGCGAGACTTACCAGCTTAATTTCATCGATACGCCGGGACATGTCGATTTTTCTTATGAAGTTTCCAGGTCTTTAGCGGCTTGCGAAGGCGCACTGCTGGTTGTCGATGCGGCTCAGGGCGTTGAGGCGCAAAGCGTCGCCAACTGCTATACGGCGATAGAGCAGGGGCTGGAAGTGGTGCCGGTGCTGAACAAAATCGATTTGCCTTCTGCCGAACCGGAGCGGGTACAGGCTGAGATTGAAGAAGTGATCGGCATTCCTGCCGACGAGGCGCTGATGATCAGCGCTAAAACAGGCTTGGGCGTTGAGGATGTGCTGGAGCAACTGGTGCTTAAAGTTCCGCCGCCTGAAGGTAATACTGCCGGCCCGTTACAGGCATTGATTATCGATTCCTGGTTTGACAGCTATCTGGGCGTGGTGTCGCTGGTCAGGATTATGCATGGCAGTATCCGCAGAAAGCAGAAGATCACCATCATGTCCACCGGCAAGTCGTTTATCGCCGAGAAAGTCGGGGTTTTTACCCCCAAACGGCTGGAAAAAGAAATTTTAAATACCGGCGAAGTCGGCTATGTCGTGGCCGGGATTAAAGATATTTTCGGCGCGCCGGTCGGCGATACCATTACCTGGACGGATAATCCGGCAACCGAACAGCTCACCGGATTTCAACGGGTTCAACCGCGCGTTTTTGCCGGGCTGTATCCGGTCAGTTCGGATCATTACGAAGATTTGCGCGAGGCGCTCAACAAGTTGAATCTCAATGATGCTTCCTTGCACTTTGAGCCGGAAACGTCTCAGGCTTTGGGTTTTGGTTTCCGTTGCGGTTTTCTCGGTATGTTGCACATGGAGATCGTGCAGGAGCGTTTGGAAAGGGAATACGATGTTGACCTGATTACCACAGCGCCTACCGTTATCTACGAAGTCATTACCCATAACGATCAGGTTCTGATGATTGATAATCCGGCCAAATTGCCGGATATGGGCACCATCAAGGAAGTCAGGGAACCTATTATTCGCGCTAATATTCTGGTTCCGCAGGCTTATCTGGGCGGGGTCATCACGCTGTGTATAGAAAAGCGCGGCGTGCAGAAAGATATGCAATATGTCGGCAGACAGGTATCGTTGCATTATGAAATGCCGTTGAGCGAAGTGGTACTGGATTTCTTCGATCGCTTGAAGTCGGTGAGTCGGGGCTTTGCATCGTTTGACTACGAGTTCCTGCGTTTCCAACCGGCCGAGCTGGTCAAGCTGGATGTGTTGATCAATGCCGAAAAGGTCGATGCTTTATCGATCATCGTGCATCGCGACCTGAGTAACAACCGGGGCCGGGATTTGGTGGAAAAGATGAAAGACCTGATCCCGCGGCAAATGTACGAGGTTGCGATACAGGCGGCCATCGGCTCCAAGGTCATCGCCCGCTCCACCGTTAAAGCGATGCGGAAAAACGTGATTGCCAAATGTTACGGCGGCGATATTAGCCGCAAGAAAAAATTGCTGGAAAAACAAAAAGCCGGTAAAAAACGCATGAAACAGGTCGGTAATATTGAGATTCCTCAAGAAGCATTCCTGGCCGTTTTACAGCTCAACAAAGAATAGAAGAGCAGGTTAAAGGCAAAAGGCGCAAGGCGAAAAAAATCAAGCCTCAAATACATCGCCTTTAGCCCTTCGCCCTTCGCCTTTTCACACTTAACCTGAATATATAAACATGGATTACGATTTTTCCTTTTTTCTTGCCGTCGCCACGCTGGTTACCGGTGTAATCTGGGGCGGGTATTTGCTGGTACTCAAATCAACAGGGGAGGTTTTTGATGAAGAAAAAGAACCCTTACTGGTCGAGTATGCGCGTTCTTTTTTTCCGGTCGTGTTGATTGTGTTATTGCTGCGCTCATTCATAGCCGAGCCTTTTCGCATACCTTCCGCATCGATGATGCCGACTTTGCTGATAGGCGATTTTATTCTGGTTAATAAATTTACCTACGGAATACGGTTGCCGGTTATCAACAAAAAAGTCATTGAGTTGAATGAGCCCCAGCGCGGGGATATTGTCGTTTTTCGTTATCCTAAAGATCCGACTGTCGATTATATCAAGCGCGTGATTGGTTTGCCGGGCGACCGGGTCGCTTATCACGATAAAAAACTGCATATCAATGGCGTTCCCATCAATCAGGTTTCTTTGGGTCGCTATCAGGGCGTGGGTCAAGGCGAGGATATGACCGGGAATGAGCATTTGTCGGAAGATTTGACCGGCGTTGAACACAGTATTCTGATCAGAAATGGCGCAGCTTCCGCCGAAGGTGTTTATATCGTGCCGAAAGGGAGCTATTTTGTGATGGGCGATAACCGCGACAACAGCAACGATAGTCGTTACTGGGGTACGGTTCCTGAAGAAAACCTGGTTGGAAAAGCATTTTTTATCTGGATGAGTTGGGACTGGCAACATGAAGGTGTCGGTCTTGATCGGATTGGCACCGTGTTGAAATAACTGCTCTATACTTATTTCTTTTAATAAATCATCTGGAGAAAAAATGAATTTATCGCCTAAACGTCAGCAAGGTTTGACCTTGATTTCGATTATTTTTATTCTGGGGCTCATCGGATTTTTTGTCTTATTGACACTTAAGATAGTTCCTATTTATTTGGATCACGGCAAGGTAAAGAGTGCGTTGGAGGCGTTAAAAGCAACCCCTGAGCTTGCGACGAAAAGCGAATTCGAGATCAGGGACAGCTTAACCAAGCGTTTTAGCATTAATTATGTTTATGACGTCAAACAAGAGGATATTAAAGTTATCAAGCATGGCAATTATGTGAAAGTGGACATCGAGTATGAGACGGTCGTGAAATTGGTCGGTAACCTGAGTGCATTAGCCGAGTTTCATGACACTATCGAGGCCGGTCAAGAGTGATAAGAAAGCCTGAAGAATTATGTAAAAAGCTGGGTTTGACGTTTAATAATCCTCAGCTTTTTACCATGGCTTTAACGCATCGAAGCGCAAGTTCGAACAATAATGAACGCTTGGAGTTTTTGGGGGATTCGATTTTGGGTTTTGTTATCGCCCAGAAGTTATTTGAGTTATTTCCCGGCGCCTGTGAAGGTGTTTTAAGCCGGTTAAGAGCGAGTTTGGTCAATCAGGGGTCGCTGGCTGAGCTGGCCAGGAAACATCAGTTGGGCGATTATTTGTTGCTGGGTTCGGGGGAGTTGAAGAGCGGCGGTTTTCGTCGCGATTCCATTCTGTCCGATGCAGTGGAAGCCATTATAGGTGCGTTGTACAACGATCAGGGCATGGATGCTAGTCAGCAATGGATCTTGCAGCTATTTGCGGAAAAACTGAAAAGTTTGTCGCTGGATAATTGGCAAAAAGATCCTAAAACTCAATTGCAGGAGTTAATGCAGTCCAGAAAAATGGAGCTGCCGGATTATACCTTAATGACCATGTCCGGACTTGCGCATGAACAAACTTTCAAAGTGAAATGTACGACGCCGTTAACAGCGGAGTCTTGCATCGGCACCGGAAATTCCAGAAAAAAAGCCGAGCAGTCGGCGGCAGAGCTTATGCTCGAATTATTAAATAAGGACACTAAATGAATTGTGGTTTCGTCGCCCTGATTGGGCGCCCCAATGTTGGCAAATCAACATTGATGAATCATTTGTTGAAGCAAAAAATCAGCATTACTTCGCGCAAGCCGCAAACAACCCGGCATCGCATTCTCGGCATTAACACCACTGACGCAGGGCAGGCCATTTATATGGATACGCCGGGCATGCATAACAGTGAAAAGCGGGCGTTGAATCGTTATTTAAACCGGACGGCGGACACGACTTTGCTGGGCGTCGATGTGATCGTCTGGTTGATTGATGGCTTGTCCTGGCATGAATATGACGAGGTTATCTTCAAAAAACTGGAACAGGCGGGTTTGCCGGTTATTCTTGCGGTTAACAAGGTTGATAAGGTAGCGGACAAGGAAGCTATTTTGACTTTCTTTAACGACGCCCAACATCGTTTTCCGTTCAAGCATCTGGTGCCCATTTCCGCGTTGAAAAGAACCAATCTCGACCAGCTGGAAAGCTTGATCATGGCGCTGTTGCCTGAACGGGATTTGATTTATCCGGAGGATCAGGTGACCGACCGGTCCGAGCGGTTTTTAGCCGCTGAAATTGTCCGGGAAAAGCTGACCCGGCGCTTAGGCGATGAGTTGCCTTATGCGCTTACGGTAGAAATTGAGCGCTACGAAGAGAAGCCCGGCATTACCAAAATATATGCGATTATCTGGGTGGAACGGTTGACCCAGAAGAACATCGTTATCGGCAAGGACGGCGACATGCTAAAAAAAGTCGGTACCGATGCCCGGATGGATATAGAAAAGCTGCTTGGGCAGAAAGTTTATTTGCAGCTTTGGGTGAAAGTTAAAAAAGGCTGGTCGGATAGTGAACGAGCCTTGCAAAGCCTGGGCTTTAATGACTGAATCCGCAGTTTATTTGCAACCTGCCTTTATCCTGCAGCATCGCAAATACCGGGAAACCAGCCTGATTATTGATGTGTTGACCCGGGATTTCGGCCGGATTTCCCTGCTGGCCAAAGGCGTAAGAAAAACCAAGTCAAAAACGGCAGGGATGCTGCAACCCTTTATCCCGTTACTCATTTCCTATTTTGGCAAGGCTGAGTTAAAAACGCTGACCGATGTCGAAATGATTCAGCCGTTTAGCGAAATAAAGGGACTTGCACTTTATTGCGGTTTTTACATTAATGAGTTGGTCGGATATTTTTTACACAAATACGACCCTCATCCTGAAGTGTTCGGTCATTACGGCGAATGTTTATCGTGTCTCTCGGATGGGCCTAACGTGGAAGCCGCATTGCGGCAATTTGAGCTTAGCCTGATGGAGTGCGCAGGTTATGGTTTGCAGCTGGAATACGATGACAATGAAAGCCCCATTGAGTCATTGAAAAAATATGAATTCAATGCCGGCAAGGGGGCGGTTGAAGCCGTTGATGGACCGTTTTCAGGTAAAACTTTACTGGCACTCAGTTCCGGAGAGTTGACCGATCCGCAAGTTTTAAGCGAAGCAAAAATACTGATGAGGACGGTCATTGATGTTTATTTGCAGGGCAGGCAACTTAAAAGCCGGGCGGTAATTAATAAAGTCTTCGCAACTGCTCAGCGTTTAGATCAATAGAACGCGGATTAGGCCGATAAACGCGGATAAATCTAAATAAATTGTGTAACTATCCTGCTATCAAATACAACAGAGCGCAGATGTTGCAGATGATTATGATGAATGCTTTAAAATGGCGAGCAACTGATTTTTCCGCGATAATCCAAAAATATTATTCAATCATAAATATCAGCGTCATCCGCGTTCCATTACAGTTCATTATAAAATCTCAAACACTAAAATGAATAAAACACAGATCCTATTAGGCGTGAATATAGATCACGTCGCTACCTTGAGGCAGGCCAGAGGCACGCTTTATCCTGAACCGGTTCAGGCGGCATTAGTTGCAGAGCAAGCCGGTGCTGACGGCATTACCGCGCATTTGCGGGAAGATCGTCGGCATATCCAGGACCGGGACATCTATTTATTAAAAGAGATGCTGCACACCCGGCTGAATATGGAAATGGCGGTGACCGATGAGATGGTCGGTATTGCTGTGAAAGTACAGCCTTATGCCTGCTGCCTGGTGCCGGAGAAGCGCGAAGAATTGACCACCGAGGGTGGGCTGGATGTCGCCGGCAACTTGCATCGCTTGCAATGGGCTTGCGATAAATTGGCTGGCGCAGGTGCTGAAGTGTCGCTGTTTATCGATCCCGATGAAATGCAGATTGATGCGGCGGTAAAAGCCGGTGCGCCGGTTGTCGAATTGCACACCGGGTGTTATGCCGAAGCGGGCAATCGCTTACAGCAAGCCGAAGAGCTGGCGCGTATCAGGAGAGCCGCCGTTTATGCGCACAGTGCGGGACTGCAAGTTAATGCCGGGCATGGTTTGAATTTTTATAATGTTGAGGCAATATGCGCGATACCGGAGATAGTGGAGCTTAATATCGGTCATTCGATTATCGCGCAGGCAGTGTTTTCCGGCTTGGCTCAGACGGTTAAGGATTTGAAGCAGATCATGCGGAATGCAAGATTGCAGAGCGTATAGCTCAAGGAAAATCAGTGGCGCTGGAGTTTTATCAATTAACTTCGAGAGGCGATCGGGAGATTAACCAGGACTTCATGGCGCATATTATTAATGATAGCTATGCGTTGTTTGTCGTTGCCGATGGCTTGGGCGGTCATCATGCCGGAGAAAAAGCGTCCTGTTTTTTCTGTCAGGGCTTGCTCAGGTTTGCAGATACTTACGCTAAACAGATGGAGCGGAATCCAGTCGATACCTTTTCGATCTGGATTGCTGCGGCTGTCAACGAAATGAGAAGGCTGTTTGCCTTTGATAAATCCGGTAATGATGCGCATACCACCTGCGCCATTCTTTACCTGGATGAGCAGCGGGTATTGACTGCACATTGCGGTGATTCGCGGATATACAGGATGAACCCGCAACAGATCTTGTGGCGAACCAGGGATCATTCCATCCCGCAGCAATTATTGAATGAAGGCAAAATTACCGAGCAGGAGATGGCGCGGCATCCGGAGCAAAATAAGTTAACACGCAGCATTAACATCTTGAAAGCGGATGAAGTAGAGATTAATTTGTATCCCGCCATGAAAAAAGGCGAGACTTTTATGCTTTGCAGCGACGGTTTCTGGGAGTATGTAAAACAAGCGGAACTTTTGCAGTTGGCCCAGCCTGACGGCGGCAAGGATGGGCTAGCCAAATTGGTGCAATTAGCGATATTTCGCGCTCACGGGAAAAGTGACAACGTTACCGCTCAGTGGGTAAGAAGACCCTAAATAATGTTAGCTTGCAAAGCCGTGTTTCTGCATACGGTAAAGCAAGGTGTCGCGGGAAATGCCCAGCAGTTTTGCGGACTTACTGCGGTTGCCTTTGGTGCGGTTCAGGGCCTGATGGATTAAATCGGCCTCCAGCGTATCCAGCTGTAGACCGTTTTCAGGCAGGGTGAAATCGGTTGTTGCAGGCGTATTGCTGATGTATTTGGTTGTGAATTCAGAGGGGAGATTTTCCGGTTCGATGACTCTGCCGGCCAATAAAATGCTGAGTCTTTCGCATAAGTTACGCAATTCACGGATATTGCCCGGCCATGAGTAGGCTTTCAGCGCTTTTAAAGCCTGCTTGCTGAATTTGGGCGCGGTCAGTGTATGGGCATTTTCAAATAAGGCCAGAAAGTGCTTGATCAGCGATTCAATATCTTCTGTGCGTTGGGCCAACGGCGGTAGTTCTAAAGGCACAACATTCAAGCGGAAATACAAATCCGACCTGAATTGGCCGGTTTCGATTTGCTTGTTCAGGTCTGCGTTGGTTGCAGAAATAACGCGGACATCGACTTTGTAAGGCTTAATTTCACCGACGGCAAGACATTCACCGGATTCAAGAAAACGCAATAATTTTGCCTGAATCGACAGCGGCAAGGAATTGATCTCATCGAGAAACAGGGTGCCGCCATCAGCTGCCTGGAAAAGGCCTTGCTTGTCGGTTGTCGCACCAGTAAACGACCCCTTTTTATGGCCGAACAACTCTGATTCGATCAGGCTTTCAGGTAATGCCGCACAATTCAAGGTAATAAAGGCTTTGTTGGCGCGAGCGCCGGCTTGCTGAATGGCCGTAGCAAGTACTTCCTTGCCGGTGCCCGTTTCACCCTTAAGCAATACAGTAACATCGGTAGCGGCAACGATTCTGGCGCTACGGATTAAGGAATCCAATGCAGGAGATTGACCAATGATCGCGTTAAAATGATCCATAGAAGCCTCTTAATGTAGTGCCGAATGTGATGTGATCGCCATGGGATTAAGCCAAGGCAGGGCGGCCAGCAGAGCCAGTGCAATCATGAACAGGCCGATAGCCTGCTTGAAGCGTTGCATTCTGGATAACCTTGTTAATATGCCGGTCATTATACCGACTCCCATGACCGCAGGTAAAGTTCCCAATCCGAAAAACAACATGGTCAGTGCGCTTTGGCTGATGTCGCCTGCGGTTGCGGCGAGCGCCAAAGCGGAATAGACCAAGCCGCACGGCAGCCATCCCCACACCATGCCGAAAAGAAAAGCGTGGCTGCGATTTTTTACCGGGATCAGTTTGCGGCCGAAAGGTTCGATCATCTTCCAGAAACGCAGGCCGATTTTTTCAATATAGGCAAAACGGGGGAACCATCCGGCTATATAAAGCCCCGCGCCGGTCATGATCGCAGCGGAAAGCAATTGCAACAGTCTATGACCGCTGATTTCGCCCATCGGTAGGGTGATCAATGCTTCAATAACGCCCGCCAATGCGCCGGCTATTGTGTAGCTGGTAATGCGGCCGATGTTGTAATTAAGTACAAAGGGGAATAGCCGGTTTTTTTGGTTCCGTATTTCCGGGCTGAGGCTTAAGGTCAAGGTTCCGATAATGGAACCGCACATGCCGATACAGTGCATGCTGCTGAACAATCCCATCGTAAAGGCGACCAGATATGAGGTGGTAAAGGCTAGATCAAATTCCATAGTCGCAAGGCATTATTATAAAAAAGGGTAGGGCGAACGGACGGTCGCCCTTTTTTGATTCGAATTTATTGAAACTGCGAAAGAATTTGCCCCTGAATCTTCTCAGCCATCGCTTTGCGATTTTCAGCGTCGCGTATAGGTCTGCCGACGACGATATAATCAGCGCCATTCTGGAAAGCCATTTCCACACTGACAACCCGTTTTTGATCGTCCTCTTCGCGGTTATCGACAGGCCGGATGCCCGGCGTGATGACCAGCAGCTTATGATCCAGCTCTTCTCTCAGCATGGCGACTTCAAGCCCGGATGAAACAATGCCGTCGCAGCCGATTTGCAGGGCGCGTTTGGCGCGGGATAAAACCAACTCGCGGACATCGCAGGCAAAGCCTAAATCATCAAGATCGCCTCGATCCAGACTGGTTAACGCAGTCACGGCCAACACTTTAAGGTCGCCTTTTTCCTTGGCGGCGGCTTCCATAATCGCATCGTTGCCGTGAATGGTGGCAAGATCGACGCCTTTACTGCTCAAGGCTTTAATGGCCCGGCCCACGGTGGCGGGAACATCGAAAAACTTCAGATCGACAAAGATCTTTTTATCGCGCTGTTTTAACCATTCAATAAAACCGAAATAATCGCCGGACATAAACAGTTCCATGCCGACTTTGTAAAAGATCACCGAATCGCCGAGCTCCTCCACTAAAGCTTGCGCTTCGGGAATGCTGGGGACATCCAGCGCCATGATTAAACGTTCACGGACGGGGATGGGTTTGGTTGAGATAAATGATTGAGGCATATTAGATAATAAGGTCAAAAATAAAAATATTCTATAGGATGAGGGGCACGTAAGCCCATCGATGATTGATGGGCTAGGCTTATTCAGTCACCAAGCCTTGTTCATGCCAAGCCTGAATTCCGCCGTTCATTAAGTAAGTCTTGGCAAATCCGGCCGATTTCAATATCAGCTGGGCTTGTGCGGAACGTAGGCCGGCTTGGCATTGGGTGATGACCGGGCGGTTTTTATAAGGTTCAAGTTCCTGTAGCCGTTCATTTAGTTGGCTCAGCGGAATATGAATGGCGCCGTGAATACGGTGTTCATTCCAGTCGCCATTTTCACGCACATCGACAATGATGGCCTGGCGTTTGGCATACATCGCTGCGGCTTCTTTAGGTGAGACAACATCGGTTTCCCCCATCGCAAAAGGGCTGGCGATCAATAAAAAAACACCGAGTCGGCAATACTTTGAAAACAGGCGCATGCAAACGCTCCCAAATAATAAGTCGATATATATTACCGGAACTTGTTTTAACGGTGAATGTTAAAATTCACTATTGCCACAATAGACCTTAAATTATGAACTTAACATTGATACAAATGACCTTGATAATGGCCTGCGGCGCAGTTTGGCGTTTTGCAAGGCCGGCGGGGTTGCCCGTAGAGCAAACCCGGTTGGTGTTGACCACGGTGGTCTATTATTTGCTGTTACCGGCTATGGTCCTGGAGGTCTTGTGGTCTGCGGATCTAGGTTTGCATTCGTTTCAGTATGCCTTGCTGGGGATGGGTAGCATTGCTTTTGCGATGCTTTGTATCTGGACAGTAGGCGCATTGTTTAAGTTTGAAGACAGGCGTTTGGGGGCGATGATACTGGCGGCAGCCTTTCCCAATGTGACTTATCTGGGCTTGCCTGTTTTGGAACAAGCGTTTGGCGGCTGGGCCAGGTCGGTGGTTATACAGCTGGATTTGTTTGCAGTCTCACCGTTATTGTTTACCGTCGGTATTATGGTGGCGCGGTACTACGGCGAAGAGGTCGTAGAAAAACCGAGGCCGCTTTGGCTGTTTTTTAATGCGCCGCCGTTCTGGGCGGCGGTCATTGCGGTTATTCTTAACGTTAACGGCTTCGTTGCCCCGGTTTGGCTTCTCGGCGTATTGCAAAAATTATCCGTCGCAGTCGTGCCGTTGATGTTGTTTTCTCTGGGGCTGGCCTTGAGTTGGAAGGCGCTAACCGTCCGTAATATCCCCTACGTTATCCCCGTTATCGTTATTAAAATGGTGCTGATGCCACTATTTGCCATGGCTATGATCGGATTTTTACCGATAAACGGCGAATACCGGGCGGCGGCAGTGCTTGATCTGGCCATGCCGTGCATGGTGCTGGGTATTGTTGTTTGCGATCGTTACCGGCTGGATAGTTCGCTGTACGCGATGGCGGTAACGGTAACGACGGCAATAAGCCTGATTACATTGCCGTTCTGGCATAGCGTACTAATGAACTGAAATCGACATGCTGAAAATTATTAAATCGAGCATTTAACCGAAGAGCTTTCCAACATGAATCCAACGCTAGAAATCTTTTCGCAAGGCGAAGAAGTTGTTACCGGTCAAACCGTCGATACCAATGCGGCTTGGCTGTCGGAGCACGTCGTCGCCATGGGCTTTACCGTAACCCGGCATACCGCGGTGGGCGACAAGCTTGATGATCTGGTAACCTTGTTGCGGGAAATTTCAGTGCGCGCAGATTGCTGTATTTGCACAGGCGGACTGGGACCTACCAGTGACGATTTGACCGCTGAGGCGGTCGCCAAAGCGTTCGACCTGCCGCTGGAATTCGATGACATTGCCTTTGAGCAGATCAAACGGTTTTTTATGCTCAGAACCCGGCCCATGCCCGAGTCAAACCGCAAGCAGGCGATGTTTCCGAAGGGCGCCGAGCGCATTGACAATGTCTGGGGCACTGCTCCGGGTTTTTCCCTGCAAGTCGGGCGCTGCTGGTTTGCCTTTGTGCCCGGCGTGCCTTTTGAAATGCGGCATTTATTTTCGGAATCCATTCGGCCAACGTTGGCAAGCCGGTTTTTATTGCGGCCCGGAAAGTTAATCACCATCAAAACGCTAGGCGTAGGCGAGTCGGCCATTCAGGAGCGCATCAGTGCGATTGAAATCCCGCCCCAAGTGCAGCTGGGATTTCGTGCCAGCCCGGATGATGTGCAGACCAAATTGCTGTTTCCGCATGATTATCCTGAAACAGCGGTGGCCGCATTGGCGTCCAAAGTTGCGGAAGAGCTGGGCGATTCTGTTTTTGCCATTGACGGTTTCGGGCGGGCAAGCGGCGATCTGGTGTTTGTGATTGATCAGCTGATGACCGTCGGCGAGCACACCTTGGCCGTCGTGGAAACAGCCAGCCAAGGCTTGCTGGCGGCCAAGTGCATAGGCTTGCCATGGCTGCTGGAAACGCGCTATGAGCAATCGCTGGAACGGTTGGGGCAAAAACTCGCGGTTACGGTTAACGGCAACGATTTGATCGCAACTGCACAGGCCGTCGCCAGCGAAATAAAAAAGACCGGTGCCGCCGATTTTGTACTGGTTCAGCTCTATGCCGGGGACAATAAAACATTTCACGATAAAGACCAGTCCATTATTCTATATAATACGCTGCTGACTGGAGATGGATTTCATCAAACCGCCCATTCAGTGGCAGGCCCTATCAAACGCAAGCAAAATCAGGCGGCGTTACTGGCACTGGATTTATTACGACGCTATTTACAACATAAAGAACTTTAAAATGCCCTTATTACGATTGACCAACGTTTCCATCGCTTTTGGAACTCACGCTTTATTGAAAAATTCCGACTTTCAGCTGGATGCCGGGGAACGGGTAGGCTTGTTAGGCCGTAACGGCGAGGGCAAATCAACCTTGATGAAGATCATTGCCGGAAATATTCAGGCCGATCACGGCGACATCTGGCGGCAACCGGAATTAAAACTGGCATGGCTGGAGCAAACGCCAGATTTGCCTGATGATGCGACCATCTACGACGCGGTTGCCGGTGGCTTGGGCGAGCTGGGCGAGTGGATTACCCGTTATCACGCGCTGTCTTTAACCATGGATTACGATGACGACAAGGCCTTGAATGAATTGGGCGATTTGCAGCACAAACTCGAAGTGCATAACGGCTGGCATTTTCAACAACGGGTCGAAACCACCTTAAGCAAGCTGGATTTGCCCGGCGAATTAAAGATCAGCGGCTTGTCCGGCGGCTGGAAGCGGCGCGTAGCCTTGGCCAGAGCCTTGGTGATAGAGCCGGAAGTGTTATTGCTGGATGAGCCGACCAACCATCTGGATTTTGAAAGCATTACCTGGCTGGAAGACCAACTGCTGAATTTTCAGGGGGCCGTGTTATTTGTGACCCATGACCGGTCGTTTTTGCAAAAACTGGCAACCCGGATTATCGATCTGGATCGCGGCAATCTGGTGTCCTGGCAGGGCAGTTATGACGATTATCTGGCCCGCAAAGCCGCCGCTCTGGAAGACGAAGCCAATCAGAATGCCGAGTTCGACAAAAAGCTGGCCGATGAAGAAGTCTGGATCAGACAGGGCGTAAAAGCCAGGCGCACACGCAATGAAGGCCGGGTCAGGGCGCTGGAGAAGTTGCGTAACGAACGCTCCCAGCGCCGCAACACCCAAGGCACCAGCAAGATGTCCCTGGATAGGGGCGATGCTTCCGGTAAAAAAGTAATCGAAGTTAACGATATTAGCTTTGGTTACGAGGACAGGCCGATTGTTAAGCATTTTTCCACGTTGATTCAGCGCGGCGATAAAATCGGCCTAATCGGCCCTAACGGTGCCGGTAAATCGACCTTGTTAAAATTGCTGTTAAAGCAGTTGGAACCTGATAGCGGCACGGTAGAGCAGGGCACCCGGCTCGAAATCGCCTACTTTGACCAGTTGCGTGACCAACTCGACCCGAACATGACCGTTGCCGATACCGTCGCCGACGGTAATGATTTTGTCGAAATCGCCGGTAACCAACGGCATGTCATGTCGTATCTGGGCGACTTCCTGTTTGCTCCGGCCAGAGCGCGTTCTCCGGTAAAGAGTTTATCGGGCGGCGAGAAAAACCGCTTGTTGCTGGCGAGGTTATTTACCAAGCCTTCCAACCTGATCATTATGGATGAACCGACCAATGACCTGGATTTGGAAACCCTGGAACTGTTGGAAGAAAAACTGGTCGACTTTGACGGCACCTTGCTGCTGGTGAGTCATGATCGGGCTTTTCTGGACAACGTAGTGACCAGTGTCTTTGTGCTGGACGGCTCGGGCGAAGTCGATGAATTTGTCGGCGGCTATACCGATTGGATGAATCATGTTAAGCAGGCGAAGCAGGCCGAAACTGCTAAGGTAACCAAGCAGGAAAAGCCAGCGGTCCAAGCTCCCGCGCGCGCCGTAACGAAAAAAAAACTAAGCTTTAAGGAACAGCAGGAGCTGGATAAACTGCCGGAACTGATCGGTGAGCTTGAAACCGAACAAGCGGAATTAAACCGGCAAATCAGCGCGCCTGAGTTCTACAAAAAAGATCAAGCCGCCGTTGCCAAGACCTTGGATGAACTGAAGCAGGTCGATGCAAAGCTGGAGCAAGGTTACAAGCGATGGGATGAACTGGAAGCGTCGACCGAAGAGAGTGGGGGGCACCAAAAATAAACGCTTCCGGCAACTGCTTCGTGCGTCGCCTAAAGCGCCTACGGTTGATGCCCTAGATCCTGCATCCATGCGATCGTAAGCGAAGGGCATTGCGCTAAAACGCAATATCGATTATTCTAGTTGGCTTCCCGTGATCTACGGGAAGCAAAATAATAGGAGAGATGGCCGAGTGGTCGAAGGCGCACGCCTGGAAAGTGTGTATACGGCAACGTATCGAGGGTTCGAACCCCTCTCTCTCCGCCATTTAAGTTATTGGTTTTAAGTATAAAATCAATTTTTCAAAATAAAATTTGGTGATAATTGGCGGTTGGTAAGCGGTATAAGTCGCCGGATCAATTCAATACTCGCCTTCGCTACTTCAGCACAAATCCTTGTTTCAAGATTTATTTCACTGAAAAATTTTTCGCAAAAGCCGGGCGGGTGAAGATGAAGGGTTTTGGGTGGGGACTTGGCTATAGATCTGAAATAGTCGACACTGAATAGCAGTATGATTTCTGCGGCAGTTACCGTGGAAAACAAACTATTTACTGGTAACGGTCAAGCTGATTATGTGGCTTTTTAGGTCTCTAAAGGTATTCCAGTCGGCGATTATCATCCTGGCTATGGACGAATGATCAAGACGGATTTTGGTTGAAGCTGATGGTGATGTAACGGAGTAAATTCTAACTGTAGCGGCAATAATTCGGTGTCAACGGCTTTGAGACATCCAAAAAAAGAAGCATAAAAAACTTCCAAGGCCGTTAAGCCTTGAAAGTCTTCAAATTGCGTGGTTAAAGTCATTCGCATGATAATTGTCCAGCTTTACCTCTTTTACGGTTCAGGTTAACGTTACTGGCAATAGCGGCAGCGGCGAATAGGGCGGATGAGATGATGAATTCACCGGAAATAAAGCCCAACAGGCCGATTATAAATACCGTTCCGGTTAAAATGTCTTTGTAAAAGTCGTTCATGAGTAAATCCTCTTATAACGTTGAAAGGTTTTTTAGACTACGGCTCAACTATAGTAAAGGCCTCTATTGTTGACAATAACACTAGGAGTAGATGGATTGTTTCCTTATTTGATGCATTGAATTCATAAAATATTCATATAAGTAATGTAAAAGGTTAGAAATTTAGAGTTGAGCCGTCATTAGGTGTGCAGAGAACAGCGTTAATTCTGAATAGGACCTGTCGCTCATAAACTGGGGTTCTTAAAATCATATGGCATTCATGCCAAGACATCGGGAAACTGAAAGAGCAGGCTTGACATTGTCAGGGGGCGGCTATAGAATGCGCTCAGCTTGAAATAGTTTTACCGTTATGCTTATCTTTACGAAGTTCTTCATGTAATTGTTCGTCCTGTTATCATTAAGTAATTCTCTAATTTCCCAGCTCCATTAGCCTTTATAAGGCTTCAATTACTACAAATAGGATTACACTAAATGACTACAGGTACCGTTAAATGGTTTAACGCTGAAAAAGGCTTCGGTTTCATTCAGCAAGAAAACGGCCCAGATGTTTTTGTTCACTTTCGTAACATTAACAGCTCAGGCTTTAAATCTCTTGATGAAGGACAGAAAGTACAGTTTACTGTCACTCAAGGACAAAAAGGCCCGCAAGCAGAAGAAGTAACAATCATCTAATTGCAAGCAAAAAACCGTAGCTCTTTCGGGAGCTACGGTTTTTTTATGCCTGCCGGTAAGCAATCAGCCAACTCTTGCCGTTACACTCATTTGCAAGCTTATCGGCATCTAAAAAAACAATTTATTTTTTCCTTGTGCTAGTTGAAATGTTGATTTTTCATCTGCGGCAACTTGTTGAGTTGTCAGCTTCTGCGCAAAAAGTCAGTATTTTTCAACATTTCAACGCGTTATTATGTATAGGGACAGTCATACATCCGGCTTGATAAATAAGTAATGCCCTGATTTTTCAAATAAACGTTATCATTCCAATCGCTGGTTAGCCACCCAAAAGTTTGCACAATAAATATATCCGTTACAATAATCAACGAAGAGAAAAAACATGGCCGTATTTGCAAATCCATTAACTCAACAAATCACCGATTTTATTTCCGGCATAGGCATCCCTGTGCGGGCAGGAGAAATTCCTGATAATGTTATTTTGCCCGGTATTCTGATTGATAAGGGCATATTAGTGGTGGATGAAACCAAGTTGAAATATCCGGGGGATTTATTGCATGAGGCAGGACATTTAGCGGTGATGGATGGCACGCAACGCAATATTTTATGTAACGACGTCAGCGAAAATGCCGGTGATGAAATAGCCGCGTTAGCTTGGTCGTGGGCGGCGCTGGTGCATTTAAACCTGAAGCCGGAAGTTGTGTTTCATCCCGATGGCTATAAAGGCGAGTCGGACTGGCTGATAAATATTTTTAGCAATGGCAGCAATTTGGGAGTACCACTGTTGCAGTGGATGGGTTTGACTGCCGAACCAAGCAAGGCCGAGCAATTAGGCTGGAACGCGTTTCCACAGATGCAACGTTGGTTAAGGGAATAACACTGTATTAGCTGCTTCAAGTATAAATCACCCATTTAAAGATAAATTTAGAAATCGCCAATCCTTGAAAGTCTCAACAGAATCGAACTAACCCAAATCACAGGGTTTATGCCTAGCTTTCAGCTTGGATAGGTAAGCCAGATGGGTGACGGACGGCTCGTCACCTCGGACCGATAAAACAGACTTGCTCGATTGCATGGTTTTTAATGATGGGTTCTGCTTGAATTATTGTGCGGCGAACCTGCTATTCTCAAGCAAACATTATCTCATAGTAGAGTTTATTATCATTAGACCCTGGGTTGATTGATAATATAGGCCCCATGAGCCATTGATTCTGTCCCAATTCGGCATGCTCAATAAGATAAATATCTTGCGTCAATAGTATATCGGGCGGCCCTGTAAAGACCAATGATAACGGAGTGCGAAATTGTTCCGGTATATTGCGGCGTGGTAATTCCGCTACATCGATTAATTGCAAGTCGATTAGACCTGCTTGGGTGTGTATTGTGAAGTTTGTGCCCACTAACGGAGAGGCTTGTTCAAGACTAAGATTCATGGCTAACCTTTAAGTACAGTTGCGTCAAAAGCCGACGGCGTGCATGATAGCAGAAAAATATTTTGAATTTCATAAAAAACCATAGATATGTCGCCGCCCGATTTTCATTTACGTTCCGTTCATGAGCGCGATCAAGAATTTATCGACACGCTTTATCGTTCAACCCGCGAAGATTTGCTCATGTTACCGATGGATTCAGTCTTTATCGACAACTTGGTTCGATCTCAGCAACAGATTCATGCACTTGGAGTGCAACAGAACTATCCAAATGCTCAAACCAAAATTCTCGAATCTCAAAGTCAAGCGCTGGGGCGCATGGTATTCGAGCACATTACCGGCGATATTCGCCTGATCGACATTGCAGTCCTGCCTGGCGCTCAAAGACAGGGTTTGGCGCGGTATATGTTGCAGCACCTTCAACAAATGGCCGGAACCCATCAGGCAAGCTTGAGTTTGCGTGTAGTAAAAAATAACCTCAAAGCACGCAGGCTCTATCTTTCTGCCGGCTTCCAAATTGTTGACGAAGATGCACTGAGTGAACAGATGCGCTGGCGAGCTGGAGTTCCGCTATGAAACAGGCTACCCGTTATTTGCGTTTGCCGTTCGATTTCGACCTAGCCGCATTGCAAGTCGATTTGCAGCGCTTAATGCCGGATCAATGGGTGCCTCATTACAATGATCAAGCTGCCGAGGCCGGATATTGGCACTGTCAGGCATTGCGTTCTCCACACGGCCGTAGCGACGATATTCTGGCATTTTCGAATAATCAATTTCTGGATACGCCGCTCTTGGCGCGCTGCCCTTATTTTCAGCAAATCCTGCAACACTTCAAGTGTGAAACCTGCGCCGTGCGCTTGATGGCATTGGCGCCGGGCGGCGTCATCCACGAACATACCGATCCCGGAACCAATTTTGAAGATGGCTTGGCGCGCTTGCATATTCCTATTATCACCGACCCAGGGGTATTGTTTTGGCTGGATGGCGAACCGATTCATTTCGCTGCGGGCGGCACTTGGTACATGAATGCCAATTGCAGGCACCGGGTTGAAAATCATAGCGCAGTGCATCGTATTCATTTAGTGCTTGATTGCATCCCGAATCAATGGCTGACCGATATTTTTAATGCGGCCGGGTTTGTTGCCAATCCCTTACCGAAATATGGTGACCCCAATATCACCGATGCAAATGTATCGGAAATCATTGCTGAATTGCGGCAAAGCGGCTCTGCGGCAGCATTGAGTTTGGCTAATCGATTGGATGCGGTACGGCACATCCAATAAACAATCGATACCATACTGACCGATAATATGTTGTTTTGCCTCCAATAAAAACAATGTTCGGAGCTGATCCCGGTCACTATGGAAGAAAAGGCAGACGTACACAACGTAACGGTTATGTTGAGTTATCGGTCGGCCGACGAAGCGTAGACGGCTGGTCGTTGTTATTTGCCGCTGACCTTTTTTGTTTTCTTTAACACAGTGATCTGATATTGTTGCGCCCGGTCAGCTGATTATCTGGCTAGAACTTAAAATCGGGCCATAGCACTGACTTTTCCAATTAAGTAAAAATAAATTGCGGCTGTGAATTAAATCAAACCTTGGTTTTATTTTACCGATTGGCGTTTGAGTAAAATTGTATTACCGGTAACTAGTGCTTAATTTCAAAAATTAGGTATTTATTGTTTTTATGTAGACTGCTTTTTAAGGCTTTACTAAAAAACATAACCCTATTTGCGTAATTAAATACTAGGTAATCTTATCGTGCAGCGGTCTATTATCGTTGCTTTTTAAACATATACAGTAAAAACAGGAATTTATTATGGATGCATTTATGGGAACCGTTCTGGCAGTGGGATTTAATTATCCGCCAAGAGGCTGGCTGTTTTGCAATGGTCAAACAGTGCCGGTTCAGCAGAATTCGGCGATGTTTGCGTTATTAGGCACCATGTATGGCGGGGATGGGCAGAACACTTTCGGCATACCTGATCTGCGCGGTCGGGTCGTCGTCGGGTCGCAGGCCCAAGGGCCAGGCTTGCCAAATGTTGTGCAAGGTGAAAAGGCAGGAGCAAACAATACAACGGTTATCTCTAACGGTACGGCAACGATAAAACTGACCACAGCCAATCTACCGTCACATACACATGCGGCGACTTTTACGGGGACGGGTGGTGGGAGTGCAGTTCAAGTACAGGCATCTACAAATCCGTTAGGATCAACTGGAACGCCTAGCAATGGTTCTTACATAGCCGCACAAAAAGCTGTTGGAGGCCAGCCGCTTTTCGCGCCGGGCACCCCAGTTCCAACAGCAACTGTTAATCTCGGCGGTGTTTCGGGTGGCGGTATCACTGGTGGCACAGTGTCAAACGCCAATACCGGCGACGGCACACCACTAACGGTTCCTGTCGTAAGCACTGCCTCCATTTCCAACATGCAGCCCTATCTTGGGCTTAACTACATAATTGCCATGGAAGGCATTTTTCCTTCCAGAAATTAAACCTGTTAGGCGCGGCTTGGCCGCGCCTTCCTCTTTTTTTGTAACTATTCAGCCCCTTGCCGTCGGGCGTGCCGCGCGCCTTCAGCTGCGCGTGGATAACGTGCCGATCCGTTGATGGCACGCCTTACGCTTCAGGCAATGCTTTGAATAGTTCCCCTCTTTTCTTAACTATTCCATGTTGAATGAACGGCAGTTATTAAGCGGTCAAGCTGTTGCTAAAGATGCGTTGACTTCATTGCACAATTGGTTTCCGGTGACTCTGCAAGACCGGGAAATCGTTTGGCGGCATGTCCAAGACCGCTTTACTGCTTCGTTTTTCACGGATACGCTGCAACAGCAGGATCCGGCGCAACGTTATATCTGTCGCACAGAATTCGATTGGTTGAAGCGCCTGGAACCGGGGCTGAAGCCGAGCGCGTTTATTTTTCATACCTCGCGTTGCGGTTCCACCTTGCTGACCCAATTATTGTCAACCCTGTCTTGTTGTATTGTGATGTCGGAGCCGCCGGTCATTGATGCCTTCTTACGCTTCCATCAAACAGAGCCCGAATCCAGTGGCTGCAGCGCCAGCCTGAGGCAATTGATCCTGGCCTTGGGGCAACAGCGGAGCCCCGAAGAAACTCACTTTTTCATCAAGCTAGATAGCTGGCATACTCAATTTTTGCCGATATTCCGCGCCGCTTTCCCGGATACACCGTGCTGGTTTCTTTATCGAGAACCGGAAGCCGTACTGGCTTCGCATCGGCGTCAGCGCGGACCGCAGATGGTACCGGGAATGATTGCCTCACTGGCGTCAGAAACATTAGATGCGGGGGATTTGGACGGCTATTGCGCCAAGGTTTTAGCTGGATTTTTTGAAGCGGCGCTTGCCAATGTAGAGAGCTTGCAATTAATCAATTACCGGCAATTGCCGGATATCCTGTGGCAAGACTTACTGCCCCGGCAGGGACTCGATTGCACTTTGGAGCAATTGGCGCGCATGCGGCAACGAGCCGGTTTTCATGCCAAGGATCAAGCTATTCGCTTCAGCGCCGATACGCCGACGATTTCATCGCATCCGATACTGCAACAACGGGTAGCGCCACTGTATGAGCAGCTTGAACAACACCGCAACGGTGATCAATGAGTCTGTAAGAGCGGGCCATGCCCGGGCACGGAAGGGGCAAGATTATCTCGTTATCAAAATATCGCAGGCAAGAACCAACTTAAGCCGGGACAGCCTGAGGTTAAGCCGTTCGTGGTGAGCCCTTCGGCTACGCTCAGGAGAGCCTTGTCGAACCATGATCGGCTTAACCGTCTTAAGTTGGTAGCCAAGTCCCGCTCCTGCGAACCGTAACAGAGCGCCTTGTGAGCTAAGGAACAAGCTAAAGCAATAATCTTCAGGCGCTTATTCCCCGGCTTCGGCCTTATTGCTTAGGAATTCGGTCATATCATCGTTTTGCACCCGATGATAAATATCTTCGACCGGTAAAGTTAAGCCAATGGACTCGAAAGTAATCTCGTCGCCTAGAAAATAATGTTTCGGCAGCCAGCCCTCGCTTCTCCGTATGACTTGAATGTCCACGAAATCTTGTTGAATCAGCACATATTCCTGTAGGCTGGGGATATTAATATACGACATCAATTTGATGGTTTCGTCCGTTCTGCGCGTTGATCTCGATAAAACCTCGACAATGATAATAGGGGTTTCGGTGAAATAGGGTTCCGAATCGTCGAAATGGCAATCGACAGTCACATCGGGATAATAAAAATTGGCGCCGATCCTTACCTTCATATCCGAGCCGAAAGGTTCGCAGGGAGCGTTTTCTAAATGATTGCCGAATTTTCTTAAAACATTCACCGATATTCTTTCATGATTGGCGCTGGCCCCGGCCATGGCATAAACATGACCGTCGATCAATTCATGCTTGACATCACTAAGCGGTTCGCCTTTCAAATAGTCTTCCGGGCTAATGAGTCCGGTATCTTTTGCGGCTAACATGTTGTTCCTCCAAAATAGTTATCGTGTTTCTTATTATAACGGGATTCGCTTTTTATCGAATTTTTCTCGCAAGGCGGATTGATCGACGGCGTAAGAATGCGGGGTCTACTTCTATGGATAACGTTGTGAGATGGAAGAAGCAAGACCGGAATAAGGCTGCCCAAGTGTAGCGCGGGGTAGCGTTTCCGGTGAATTCGAGCGGTGTTTGCCGGAAACACCGGTTCTCGCTATCGCTTGAACCAGCTTATTCCGGCCTACAGGGCTCTATGCGCAGCTCGAACAACGCCGAAGTCGTGATCAATGAAGCCGTAGGAGCGGGCCGTGCCCGCGATATTTTGGCAACGAAGCGTGTCTTGACCCCTACCGTTCGCGGGCACGACCCGCTCCTACGAAGCTTAATCACGTACCCTTGTGGGTCGGGGCTAACGGATCGAACTTAAGTCAAGAGCATTAACAACAAGCCCCAAAAAAATAAGCGTTTCCGGTGTAGGCTACTTTGATGAAAAGTGATTTTTAGGTTGCATCAAAATTAAATGGGATGCCCGACATAATAACGATAAAAGCCTGATTTACGGAAGAGTTGTAATTGGTAAGTTGTGTTGTTACACTGAGGCTAGGTATTAGTACTTACTAGATATAACTAATAAGTGCATTCTTTAATTATAGGTTTTGCCATCCACTTAGACTATGCCCATGCCCCGCTATCATTTTATTTCTGGATTGCCGCGTTCCGGCTCTACCTTGCTGGCGGCCATCCTGCGCCAGAATCTGCGTTTTCATGCAGGCTGACCAGTTTAAACCGCCAAACCGCCGGAAGTGAGTCACGGTGTCAGAATTGAAATCGTAAAGGCCATTTAGGCCTTGCACTGAGTACAAACTAAAAAACATATTCCGAGCAATCTTTAAATTACGCTCACAATGCGCAAAGCGCTTAAACAAGACTTTCGATAACCCGTTATCACTAAATGCAGGGAGTACCAACATGAAATTTATCAAAACCATGCTGACCAAAAAACCAGGCAAAATAAATTCAAACTTGTCGGCCCCTGCAATCGACTATGGCTCGCATTATAAGCCCCGCCGAACCATGATGGCGCTGGAGCCGCGTATCATGTTCGACGGCGCGGCGGCAGCGACAACTGCGGATGCCGTGGTCGACACTAAGCCTCCGGTGCAGGATACCGCCGCCATTGATGCGGCTAAACTTGCGCAGGCTGTAGCCGATGTTGTGCCACCCGCCGTTCAAGTTGATCCTGTGCCGCAACGCACCGAGATTGTCTTTATCGAAAACAACGTGGCCGATTATCAGACTCTGGTGAACGATGCGAAGCCGGGCGAGGAAGTGCATGTGCTCGATTCCAGTCAAGACGGTTTGGCGCAGATGGCGCAAATTCTTAATGGGCGTAGCGGCATCGACGCCATACACATCGTTTCCCACGGTTCCGAAGGTGCGCTTTTATTGGGGTCGTTGACTCTGACTTCGCAAAACCTGCAGGACCATGCCGCCGAGCTAACGACTATCGGTAACGCGTTGACCCAGAACGCCGATGTTTTGCTGTATGGCTGCGATGTGGGCGCGGGTTCCGATGGGGCGGCGTTTGTTGCCGCACTGGCGCAATCGACTCGGGCGGATATTGCCGCGTCCAATGATGCCACCGGCGCAGCTGCTTTGGGAGGGGATTGGCGTCTTGAAACCGTCAGCGGCTATATAAACTCGGATATCTTTTTCTCGGCTGCCGGTATTGACAGCTACCACTACACTCTCGCGGTCTTTGGCTTTGACGGCGCGACATTAAGTGTAGGAGACACCGTTTCCACCGAATTGGTCGGCGGTGTTACATTGACGGCAACTATTACCGGTACTACTTGGTCCGTTCCTGATGGTAGTGGATACGCGGGCACTTCCGGTTTTGTTCTGATTGATAATGGACAGCACACAGGGGAGACTTTCAACTTCAGCGCTCCCGTTAACCTGACTTCTTTCATATTGGGTACTGGAGGCGCGAATGTTGGTACTGTTTTGCGTTATACCCCCGCTGGCGGTAGCGGTTCTGCTATCGATTCAGCAGCGATAGGAGGTGCTGGCGCTAGCCAGACTTTGGCGCCGAGCGGTTGGAATGGAATCACCAGTATTACGGTAACGGAAGTGGGTGCTGGTGCTAATAGTCTTGCCAATAATTGGACTGATGTTATATATGACAGCTTTATTTTTACATCGGCCAATGCCGCTCCCACCTTGACGGCGTTTGCGGCGGCGGTCGATACCGTTAACGAAGACACCGAAGTCCAAATCACGCTGGCCGAACTCAAGGCACAGGGCGATGAAGCGGACACGGATGGCGGCACGGTCGACGCGTTTGTCATCAAAGCAGTCAGCACCGGCAGCCTCAAGATCGGCACCAGTGCGGGTACCGCCACGGCCTGGGCGGCAGGCAGCAACGACACCGTGGATAGCACCCACCACGCCTATTGGACGGGCGCGCAGGACGCCAATGGTACCTTGAATGCGTTCACGGCAGTCGCCAAAGATAACAGCGGTGCCGAATCAATCACGCCCTGCCAAGTCACAGTCAATGTCACCGCCGTCAACGACGCGCCGGTATTGACCGCAGGCGGTTCGCTGAGCTATACCGAAAACGGTTCGGCGGCGGCTATCGACAACACCATCAACCTCTCCGACGTCGACGATACCAATATCGCCGGGGCCACTGTCACCATTTCGTCCGGTTTCACCAGCGGCGACACGCTGGGCTTCACCACCCAGAACGGCATCACCGGCATCTACGATAGCGGCGCCCACGTACTGACCCTGTCCGGCACGGCCACCAAATTGCAGTATGAAACCGCCTTAAAGTCGGTCACCTATTCCAGTTCGTCCGATACGCCGACCTCAAGCTCGGCCAGCCGCACCGTGACATGGGCCGTGACCGACGCGGCGGCCACCGGCAGCAACGGCGCTCAGACCAGCACCGGCGTCACTTCCACCGTCAACCTCACCGCGGTCAACGACGCGCCGGTATTGACCGCAGGCGGTTCGCTGAGCTATACCGAAAACGGCTCGGCGGCGGCTATCGACAACACCATCACCCTCTCCGACGTCGACGATACCAATATCACCGGGGCCACGGTCACCATTTCGGCCGGTTTCACCAGCGGTGACACGCTGGGCTTCACCACCCAGAACGGCATCACCGGCATCTACGATAGCGGCGCCCACGTACTGACCTTGACCGGCACGGCCACCAAAGCGCAGTATGAAACCGCCTTAAAGTCGGTCACCTACTCCAGTTCGTCCGACACGCCGACCTCATCCTCGGTCAGCCGCACTGTGACCTGGGCCGTGACCGACGCCAACGCCGCTGCTGTGGGGGCACAGACCAGCAGCGGCGTTACCTCCACTATCAACGTGACGGCGGTGAACGATGCTCCAACTGCCATCGCACTAAGCTCCACCACCTCGTCCACCTACGACAGCGGCAGCAACGTGACGGTCGGTTCCCTGACCCGTACCGATGTGGACGGCGGCGGGCCGACCTATTCCATCGTGTCGGTCAACACCAACACCTCGGGCGCCACCTACGACCTGTTCAACATCAGCGGCGCCACGCTACGGGCGGCCAGCCCGTCAACTACCGCCATCGGGGATTACACGGTGGTGATCCGGGTGAACGACGGCGACAACAACTACGACCAGAGCTTTACCATCACCGTCACTAATACGTTGGTCGTCGATACCACCACCGACGACGCGGACGGCGGCGGCACCTACGCTGCGGAAAAGGCGGACGGCACCGGTCTCAGCCTGCGCGAGGCCGTCGGCATCGCCAACCGGGCGGGCGGCGGCACCATTAGTTTCGCCTCGGGGCTGGGGACAGTGACCTTGGGGTCCAGCGTCACGATCAGCGAGAACATCACGCTGGACGCCGACGTGGTCAACAGCATCACCGTCGGCGGCGACATCTCCATAGCCAGCGGCAAGACGCTGACCGTCACCAACGGATCGGGCGACACGCTGACTCTGTCTGGGAACATCAGCGGGGCAGGCAGCCTGGTGAAGAGTGGGGCCGGCACACTGGTCTTGAGCGGCAGCAACAGCTATTCCGGTAATACTACGGTGGCGGCCGGCACCTTGAGCATCGGCGGCGATGCCAACCTGGGCTCGGACAGTGCCACCGTCACTTTGAGTGGCGGCAACCTGTCCATCACCTCTGCCGGCACTATCGACGACAACATTGTGATGTCGGCGGGCGCCACTATCACCAACGCCAACGCCGTCACTCTGTCGGGGAACATTACTGGCAATAACGCCCTGACCAAGGACGGGGCCGGTGAGCTGACTTTGTCGGGGACGAACGTTCTCGCCTCATCCACCGTCATCGGGGGAACCCTAACAGTCGCCGACTCGACTAACTTGGGGGCGGGCGGGGTGACGCTGAACGGCGGCGGCCTGACCGTTACCGGCAGCGGGGTCACCGTTAGCAACGCCGTCGCGCTGACCGGTGCAGGAACGATTACTAATGCCAATGCGGTTGCTTTGTCGGGCATCGTCAGCGGAACCGGCGCCTTGACTAAGGCGGGAGCGGGAACGCTGACCCTGTCTGGCGATAACACCTACAGCGGCGCTACCGCTGTCACCGTCGGCACGCTGGTGGCAGCGCACAACAACGCGCTGGGAACCACTGCCGGTTCGACGACGGTGTCGAGCGGCGCCTCGTTGGGCTTACAGGGCGGCGTGACGGTGGCCGAAGCGGTGTCGGCGGCGGGGACCGGCGTGTCCGGCGCCGGGGCGATTTACAACATTAGCGGAACCAACACCTTGTCCGGCAACGTGACGCTGGCCGGCGCTTCGTTTCTGGGCGTTGCGTCCGACCAACTGACCATCAGCGGTAATATCGGCGGCGGCTTCAATATCACTAAGGCCGGTGCCGGTACGCTGGTGCTGTCGGGAAGCAATGCCTACAGCAATACCACGGTTTCCGGCGGTACGCTGAGCGTGGCGGCCGACGGCAACCTCGGCTCCGGCGCGGTGACGTTGGACGGCGGCACGACGCTTGCGGTCACCGGCGCGACGACCATCGACAACGCCGTCACATTGTCGGGTAACGCCACCCTTGACAACAGCGCCGCCGTCATCCTGTCGGGCGCCATCAGCGGAGCGGGCACGACACTGACCAAGAGCGGGGCCGGCACGTTGACTCTGTCCAGTACGTCGAACTCCACCGCCACCACTACCGGCCTGACGGTGACGGGCGGTACCCTGTCGGTGGCCGCCGCCACTACGATGGTCGGCGGGACTCTCACGCTGAACGGCGGCAATCTGACCATCACCAGCAGCGGCGACACCTTCAGCAACGCCATCGCGCTGTCGGCCGACGCCACCATCACCAACGCCAACGCCACCACCCTGTCGGGGCAGATCACCGGGTCGGCTGCGCTGACCAAGGCCGGGGCCGGCACGCTGACACTGAGCAACACCGGCAACTCCGGCGCCGCCGCGACCTTGACGGTGACGGCCGGCACGCTGTCGGTGGCCTCGGACAGCCGGCTGGTCGGCGGGGCCGTCACGCTGAATGGTGGCACGCTCAATGTCAACAACGCAGGCACCATAGACAACGCCATCGTGCTGGGGGCGAGCAACGGCACGATTAGTGTCACCGCCGGTGCCGGAACGCTGTCGGGCAACATCACCGGAACGGGATCGCTGACCAAGACCGGTGGGCAATTGCTGACGCTGTCCGGCACCAACACTTATTCCGGCGACACGACGATCAGCGGAGCAGGCGGATTGAGCATCGCTGGAGCGTCTAACATCGGCACGGGGTCGATCACCATCAACAACGCCGTACTGGCAGTGACCAGCGCCGGACCCATTTTCAACAATATTACGATCAACGACGATGCAGCATCGATCAGCAACGCCAACACCGTCACCCTGTCGGGCGTGCTGTCGGGATCGAACGCATTGACCAAGGCTGGGGTCGGTACACTGAAGCTGTCCGGCTCCAACACTCACACCGGCGCGGTCACCGTGTCGGCTGGCGGGTTGACGCTGGTGGGCGGCAGCAGCATCGGCGACAGCAGTGCGGTGACTGTGGACAGCGGCGCCACTCTGACCCTGAACGTCGGCAACGAAACCATCGGCTCGCTGGCCGGCGCCGGCAACGTCGTCCTGAGTTACAGGTTGACGGCGGGCGGCGACAACACCAGCACCACCTTTTCCGGTGCGATCTCTTCCACCAATACCAGCGGCCTGACCAAGACCGGCTCCGGCACGCTGACGCTGACGGGTGCCAACACCTATACCGGTTCCACCACCGTATCGGCGGGCGGCCTGACTCTGAGCGGCGGCTCCGCGATCGCTGACAGCAGCGCGGTCACTGTAGCTTCCGGCGCAACGCTTACCCTGTCCGCCAGCGAAACCATCGGTTCTTTGGCCGGCGCCGGTGACGTGGCGTTGGGCGCGAACACTCTGACCTTGGGCGGGGACGGCACGTCGACCGAAGTCACGGGTGTAATATCGGGCACCGGCAATCTGACGAAGACCGGCTCCGGCACCTTGACGCTATCTGGAACCAATACTTATAGCGGAACCACTTCGGTGACATCAGGCACGTTGCGCATTTCTTCGGCCGGTAATCTAAGTGTCGGCACGTTGACGATGGGAGCGAGTACAACGCTTGATATTACAGGCGCTACTACATTAACCAACAACGTGACGTTGAGCGGAGCGACAACGATTTCCAATAGCGCGGCGGTCACGTTGTCGGGCGCGATCGGCGGCGCCAATAACTTGACTAAGAGCGGCACAGGCACTTTAACTTTGTCCGGCACCAATACGCATAGCGGCACGACAACTGTTTCGGCGGGCATTTTATCGGTCACCGGGGCATTAAACGCAACCACTGGCGTTACGGTTGCTTCCGGGGCAACCTTGGGCGGTACTGGCAGTATCTTTGCAACCTCCTCCACGAATACGCTGACAATCAACAGTGGCGGCACATTGGCGCCCGGCGTTTCCGGTCCCGGTACATTGACTGTCAACGGCAATCTGGCTATCGCCGGAACTTTATCGGCCAGCATCAACGGTACGGCTGCGGGTACGGATTACGATCAGGTTGTAGTGAAGGGCACGGTCGATCTGACCGGTGCGACTTTATCGACCACTCTAGGATTCACTCCGTCACTTAACGACAGTTTTAGGCTGATCGACAACGACAGCACCGATCTTATTACCGAAATTTTCAGCGGATTGGCTGAAGGCGCTATGAGTGGCGCGCTTCAGGCCAGTTATGTGGGCGGCACCAACAATGATATGACACTGACTTTGATCAATAATGCGCCTACCGGTGTCGGTAACCTGACGTTGGCAACGATTAGTGAAGATACAACCAATCCGGCCGGCACAGCTATCAGCACCTTAACCGGCTATAGTTTCCAAGATACGGATAGCGGCGCCACCAGTCCCGGTATTTTGGTAGTGGGTAACACCGCCAACGCAGCTACGGAAGGCGTCTGGCAGTACAGCAGCGACGGCGGCGCCAACTGGAAAGCCATCGGCACTGTCGCGGACGGAGCCACCGCCTTGGCTTTGTCTAGCGGCACCCAAGTGCGATTTGTTTCGGCGGCTAACTACAACGGTACGCCACCGGCCTTGTCGGTACGAGCTCTGGACAACACCTATGTGGCTGCTTTCAGTACCACGACTGGCGGCACTGAAACCCGAGTTAACACCGACAGCTCAGCCAATGGCAACGCTACGGCTGTTTCCGGCAACCTCAACACCATCGGCACCAGTATCACGGCGGTTAATGATATTCCTGCCTTTACCAAGGGTGGCGACCAGCTTGTCAATGAAGATGCCGGTGCACAAACGGTGAGCAACTGGGCGACCGGCCTCAGCACAGGTCCGGCTGATGAAAGTGGCCAAACGCTGAGCTTTACTACCAGCAATAACAACAACGCGTTGTTCAGTGTGCAGCCGAGCATCGACAGCAACGGCAACCTGACCTACACACCGGCGGCCAATGCTAATGGCACGGCGACAGTCACTGTGTCTATTAAAGATAGCGGCGGCACGGCTAGTGGCGGTGTCGATACCAGCGCCACCCAGACCTTCACCATTACGGTGAATCCGGTGAATGATATACCCGCCTTTACCAAGGGCGCAGACCAGACCGTCAACGAAGATGCCGGTGCGCAGACGGTCAGCAATTGGGCGACCGGCCTCAGTAAAGGCCCGGCGGACGAAAGCGGCCAAACGCTGAGCTTTACCGCCAGCAATAACAACAACGCCTTGTTCAGCGTGCAGCCGAGCATCGACAGCAACGGCAACCTGACCTACACACCGGCGGCCAATGCTAATGGTACCGCGACAGTCACTGTGTCTATTAAAGATAGCGGCGGGACGGCTACTGGCGGTGTCGATACCAGCGCCACCCAGACCTTCACTATCACGGTGAATCCGGTTAACGATACGCCTGCTTTTACCAAGGGTGCGGATCAGACCGTCAACGAAGATGCCGGGGCGCAAACGGTGACGGCCTGGGCGACCGGCCTCAGTAAAGGCCCGGCTGATGAAAGCGGCCAAACCTTAAGCTTTACTACCAGCAACAGCAACAACGCCTTGTTCAGCGTGCAGCCGAGCATCGACAGCAACGGCAACCTGACCTACACCCCGGCGGCCAATGCTAATGGCGCGGCGACAGTCACTGTGTCGATCAAGGACAGCGGCGGCACGGCTACTGGCGGTGTTGATACCAGCGCCACCCAAACCTTTACCATCACTGTGAATCCGGTGAATGATATACCTACCGGTACGGTAACCATTAGCGGAACGCCTTCAGTCGGAACCACTCTGTCTGCCGCTAACACTTTGGCAGATGTTGATGGCTTGGGCGCTATCAGTTATCAGTGGCAAGCAAACGGTATTAACATCAATGGAGCAACCGGCAGCAGCTATGTTTTGACCAATGCTGAAGTCGGCAAGACTATTACTGTGGTTGCCCGTTACACTGACGCGCAAGGAACTGCGGAAAGTATAGCCAGCGCGGCAACGGCTCAAGTAGAGGCTGCAACGGTCATCAACCTCAGTCAGCAAACCGGGAATACGGATAGCAAGCCCAGCTCAGATACCGGTACAGGCAATAACACCAACACCAACACCAACACCAACACCAATACCAATACCAATACCAATACCAATACCAATACCAATACAGCTAACAACACGGGGACGGGTAATAACACTGGCACAGGCAATACTACCAGTGCTGACAGGAACAACAATCCGAATGATACGCATGGTTCGGACAACAGCAATAGCAATACCAACAACTCTGGCAATAATAGCTCGGGTAATAACAACAGCAGCAATTCCGGCTCCAGTCCTAACCAGACCATCGTTGTTGATATGAAATTGAGCGTCGATTCACATGGAAACGGTACATCCGGCGGCACCATTAACATACCTTCTAGCGCCTTTGCCGGGCTGAATACGACTGGCGTGATAACTATTACTGCCGCGCAGTCCAGCGGGCAAAGTTTGCCGTCGTTTATCAGCGTTAACCCCAGCACTGGGGCGGTTACAGTAAAAGAGGGCGCTGTGGTGACCAGTCCGATAACGGTGAAGGTCACCATCAGGGATGCTCAGGGCAAACAGGTGGTTGTTCTGGTCAAGGTGCAGCCGCAAAAAGGCAATGCACAACGACAAAATCAGGGGCGAGAGGGTGGTCAGCAGCCTGACGATGGCGAAAGGAATCAGCGGGATAATTCCCAGGGACAGGGACAGGGACAAAATCAACGAAGCCAAGCGGAGCAGATCGACAAACAACTGGCTCACGCGGGCAAGCCCAGCCTGACCCAGCAGTTGCAGATGGTGGGCAGTAAAGGCTTTGAGCTTCAGCGTCAAAAATTGCTGGACAGTTTGGCAAGCCTGGTTAGCAATGACCAGGATGCGGCTTGACAGATCGGGTTGCTGTAGAATTCCGGCTCTGCTGGGTGCGCGATGCCTAAAGCGATCCTTTGGGTACGGATGGCAATGGTAGTTTTGGCGTCAAAGCTTTGACGACGAAGGCCGTCCATAACGATGAAAGTGATGCTAAAAAGCAGTCGGAGGCAGTGAAGGAACGTATTGCTCAGTGATGGCATGGTTTCTGCTTTTAAATTAACTTCCGACGAATGCATAGGATGGGCCAAACATCGTGCGGCCCATCTTGCCGTAGACTGTGTTCGATGGGCTTCGTGCCTCAGCCCATCCTATCGGCTAACCCTAGCCAGGAGGCTAGGGACAAAGGTGCCGAGTTTTGATGAGCAATGGATATAATTATGCCGAACGGGGTTGGTAAACCTGTCAGCGTAGAATGAGCAGTAAAACTAGGCGGACAGAGCCGCCGGTAATTTTTTCAACATAAATTAAAATAAAAAACACCATGAACCATCCAGCCCCTAAAGTTATTGCCGGTCTTTCCGGTATTGTAATGCTCGCCGGTTGCGCGATCATGCCGGAACCGATTAGCCACGTTGAACAAAAAGCTTCGCTTGATGCGGATAAGCAGGTTATTTTTGCAAAACAGGAACCGATTATTGCTCCGCTCACGGTCTATGACGCGATGGCCAGGGCGCTAAAATACAACCTTAATCACCGTGTTAAGCTGATGGAACATGCCGTGGCCGACGGTCAGTCCGATTTGGCAAAATTCAACTTGTTGCCTGACCTGATTGCCTCGGCGGGTTATCGGGGGCGTGATAATTTCAGTGCATCCAGCAGCCGCTCAACCGCTACCGGTCAGCAGTCTTTGGTTACATCGACCTCGCAAGACCGGTCGCGCAAGGTTTACGACTTTACTTTCAGCTGGAACGTGCTGGACTTCGGCGTCAGCTATTTCCAGGCCAAGCAGGACGCCAACCGGGTTTTGGTTGCCGAAGAAACACGCCGCAAGACCGCCCAATTATTGATGCAGGATGTGCGCACCGCATTCTGGCGCATGGCAGGCACCCAGCAACTGGAAGGCGAGATCGATAAAATCTTGGATAGCGCCAGACAGGCATTAAAGGACGCTCAGGGTATCGAAACCGAACGTCTGGCCGCACCGCTGGCGATATTGCAATACCAAAAAGACCTGTTGGAGATCATCCGCAAATTGGAAGAACTGTCGGAAACGCTACGTCTTGCGAAAACCGAACTGGCCTCTTTGTTGGGTTTATCGCCCAGCCAGAAATTCCAGTTGAAATTGCCTGAAAACAACGCGCTGCAAGCGCCGGAATTTTCATTGGCGATCGATAAGATGGAAGAAATGGCGCTGCAATTACGTCCAGAATTGCGGGAAGAAATCTACAATAACAGGATCACCACGGAAGAGACACACAAAGCCATGGTGCGCCTGCTTCCCGGTGTTGAATTCAGGACTGGTTACAATCATGACAGCAACTCCTATCTGCTAAATAACAACTGGCTAGAACTGAGCGGCATCATCAGTCAGAACCTGATGGAGTTGATCTCGGCACCGGCACGTTTCAGCCAGATAGATGCCCAGGAAAAGCTCGGCGATGCGCGCCGGTTATCGGTTTATATGGCGGTATTGACCCAGGTTCATTTGTCCTATCAGCAGTTTTTAGTGGCGCAGCAGCAGTACAAGCGCACTATGGAGCTGGATGACATCACCCAGAAAATTTCAACCCATATCAGCAACGATGCCGAAAATGACGCTAAAACCGAGTTGGAGCGCATCCGTGCGACGACCAATGCGCTAATGTCCAAACTGCAAACGCTTGAAGCCTATGCCAGCATTCAAAGTTCGATGGGCCGGGTTTATGTCTCATTGGGTCTTGATCCGCTGCCGGTCTTTATTGAGAATTATGACATTAAGACGCTGGCAACTTCCATCGAATCCGTGGATAAAAACTGGCAGGCCGGTCGCTTTCCCGATGTAACGAAAGTGGGTGGGGACAAGGTATCGGCTGCTGATTCAAACGTTGTTGCCAAGCAAGATGCTAAAGACCAGCCTTGGTGGTGTTTGACATGCCTTTGATTTGGTAAAAAACCGCCTCGCGTTATCCTGTGGGGTTGGCTTAGCTCTTCAATTAAGTAGGTCGGGCATTTTGTTTATGCCCGACGTTTTTATGTCTGCATCGTTACAGAGCAAGTTTTTGAATTCCGGCAGTTATGATGTTTGGAGTCCAAGGTTCGCTTTGGCCGTTCAAAGCCAAATCAAATGTTGGGCTGCCAAAAAGACGGCGACTCAGCCTACTTTTTCGTGGTAAAGATTCCTCATACATGGCCACTCATGTCGAGCCCCCTGTAAACAACCAAGACTTATTATGCGTACTTTTCTACTATTGCTAATCTACACCATCGGCTTCAGCGTTCATTGCTCGGTCTATGCCGCAGAGTCCGCCGAAATTCGCGCCCAACTCAACGCGCAGCATTCTGCTATTTTGTCCAGTGAAATGGCGGCAAAAATCACTCAGCTTAATGTCCAGGAGGGGGAGCGATTTAAGCAAGGGGATGTGCTGGTCGCGTTCAATTGCGCCGAACAACAGGCGCAACTGAGAAAGGCACAGGCCGTGGTGGATGCAGCCGAAAAAACTTATGCGGTTAATACCCGGTTGACCAAGCTCAATTCGATGAGTCCGCTGGAGCTTGAGATGGCGGCTGCCGAAGTCGCCAAGGCTAAAGCCGATATTGCCTTGATGGGGGCGGTGTTGCAAAAATGCACGATTACCGCACCTTTTTCCGGACGGGTAGCCGAGCGTCAGGTGCAGCGTTATCAATACGTTAAAGCCGGTGATCCGGTTCTGGATATTCTCGATGACAGCCAGCTCGAAATCACCGTGTTGGTGCCTTCTAACTGGCTGAAATGGTTGAAACCGGGCTATGAATTTAAGGTTTTTCTTGAAGAAATGCAGCGCGAGTATCCGGTCAAGGTCACGAGGTTGGGCGCGCGCATTGATGCGGTCAGTCAGTCCGTTAAAATTACCGGCGTCATTACCGGCAAGGTCGACGATTTGCTGGCCGGGATGAGCGGTCGGGCGATTTTTGCAGCACCAACTGCGCAATGACGGATACGCTAACCGACTCACCGCGCCAGCTGGCGGCGCTGGCGACACTTCTGCAACTGGAAAAATCCTTCCGTAACGCCGATACACCAGAAGCTCTTGCCTATACGTTGGTTAATGATAGCCGCGGCCTGATTGTGTTCCGTCAAGCGGCGTTGTGGCGAATAGACAGTTCGGAGGTGGTTGCCGTCTCCGGTCTGGCGGTCATCGATGCTAATGCTCCGTATATAAGCTGGCTGAATAAGGTCTTCAAGCAGTTATCGCAGGATACCTCCGGGGAGATTCGCCCCCTAACGGCAGGCGACTTGCAGGACGGCAGTGCCGAGGAGTGGCCGCAATGGCTGCCTGCCCATGCCTTATGGCTGCCGGTATCGGCCTATGGCGCTACACCGCAAGCCGGTTTGCTGCTGGCACGGGAGTCTGCCTGGACGGAGGGGGAGCTTTATTTGCTGGAGCATATGGCGCATACCTTCGGCCATGCCTGGGCAGCTTTGGCACCCCGTCCGCCTTTCTGGAAGCAGGACTGGCTGACTAAAAAACGCCTGATGACCGGTCTGGCTGTGCTGTTTTGCCTGTTGTGGCTTCCGGTACGGCAGACGGCATTGGCCCCGGCCAGCGTTATTCCCGCCCATCCGACCATCCTCAGGGCCGCTATTGACGGCGTCGTCGACCGGTTTTACATTCAGCCTAACGATCAGGTGAGTAAAGACCAGCCGTTGTTAAGCCTTGAAGAAGAGACCATTAAAAACAAGCTGACCGTGACTCGCAAGGCCTTGGCGGTTGCCGAAGCCGAATACCGCAAAACCGCGCAGCAGGCGATGTTCGATATGGACAGCAAGGCGCAGGTTAACATCCTTAAAAGCCGGACTGAGCAGCAGGAGGCCGAAGTTCGCAGCATGGAAGATTGGCTGGCGCGTATCGACATTAAAGCGCCTCATGCCGGGATAGCGGTGTTCTCCGATGTTAACGACTGGATAGGCAAGCCGGTTACCGTCGGCGAACGTATCTTGATGGTTGCCGATCCCGCCGATGTCGAGCTGGAAGTGCAGTTGCCGATTGCCGATGCGATTAATCTGGAGCCCGACTCCAAGGTGCAGTTTTTTTTAAATGTCGATCCGACCACGCCGGTTTCGGCAGTCCTTTATTTTTCCGCCTATCAAGCTGAGGTTACGCCTGACGAGGCCTTGGCTTATCGTTTGAAAGCGCGGTTCAAGCAAGCGGACGTATTGCCCAGAATCGGCCTGAAAGGGACGGCCAAGGTCTTCGGTTCGCGGGTTCCTTTTGTTTATTACGTGCTAAGAAGACCTTTGGCGGCATTGAGACAATGGATGGGAATGTAATTAACCTGCCGCCGTTGCGCGAAGAGCTGGATTTGTTTCCAGGGCCTTGCGCTTTCGACGGTTCCCCCACCTGGACGCTTTATGACCCGGTCAATCAACACTTCTACCGTATCGGACAACTTGAAAACGAGATTCTGGCGCATTGGGAGTTAAGTTCACCCGAGGCCATCAGCGAACAAGTATCGCAGTACGGATTATTCACCGTCAGCGTTGACGATATTCTACAGTTATTGCAGTTTTTAGCCGGTCATAACCTGCTCCAGGTCAGGGGCAAAGAGGCGGTGCAGCGCCTGGTCGGTCAAGCCAAGGCGGCGCATCATCACTGGTTTGTCTGGCTGATACACCATTACCTGTTTTTTAAAATTCCGCTGATCCGCCCGGATCGCTTGCTGGCGCTTACCTATCCGGCGCTGCGCTGGATCTATCGGCCGATGGTGCTGTACGTGCTGATGGCGCTGGTGCTGGTTAATCTGTATTTGCTGATCGACCGCTGGGATATGTTCAGCCGAACTTTCCTGCATTTTTTTTCGACCGAAGGTTTTGTGTATTACGCCGTTGCGCTGACCTTGACCAAAACCCTGCATGAATTGGGGCACGCCTATACCGCGCATCGCTACGGTTGCCGGGTTTCCGCGATGGGCGTGGCTTTTCTGGTGATGATGCCGGTGTTGTATACCGATGCCAGCGAGGCGTGGAAATTGACCTCGCGGCGGCAACGGCTGGCGATTGGTTTCGGCGGTATTGCCGCCGAATTGGGGCTGGCCGTTTTGTGTACCTCGCTGTGGCATTTTTTGCCCGACGGCCCATTGCGCAGCAGCGTATTTCTGATGGCGACAACCACCTGGATCATGACGCTGTTTATCAATCTAAACCCGCTAATGCGTTTTGACGGCTATTTCTTACTGTCGGATTATTGGGGCATTGAGAACCTGCAAAACAGGGCGTTCGCGCTGGGACGCTGGCAACTGCGGCGGATCTTGTTCGGTTTTCTCGATGAAGCGCCGGAGCGGTTTCCTCCGCATACGCAGCGACTGCTGTTGATTTATGCCTGGAGTATCTGGATTTATCGCTTTTTCCTATTTCTGGGGATCGCCTTGCTGGTGTATCACTTTTTCTTTAAATTACTCGGCCTGTTTTTAATGATGGTCGAAGTCGGCTGGTTTATCATGCTCCCTATCGTCAAAGAAATTAAGCACTGGATTGAACACCGGCAACACATGGAATGGAACCGCAATACGCTGACGACCTTGTCGGCAGTCCTGATCGCAATCGGCATTTTGTTTATTCCCTGGCAGAGCCGCATTGAAGCGCCCGGCCTGTTAAAAATAGCCGCCCATACCGAGCTTTTTATGCCGCTGCCCGCTAAGCTGGATCGGATTCTGGTCGCTAAAGGCGAAGCCGTTAAGTCCGGGCAAGCGCTGGTTCAATTCAGCTCTCCCGACCTTGAATCAAAACTTGAGCAAAGCAAAATAAAGATTGATTCATTGCGCTGGGAGCAGTCTTTTCATGGGCAGGAAAAAAGCCTGAGTGACCGGCATCTGGTGGTCATGAGCGAACTGGAAAGCGCGCTCAGCGAGTATGACGGCCTGATGGATGAGCGTAAACGCTTGACCGTTGTGGCGCCTTTCGACGGTGAAATCATCGAAATAAACGATCAATTGAACGTCGGGGAATGGATCGCCAAAGATGAGCCGCTGTTAACCGTGGGACAGTTCGACGCTTACCTGATAGAAGCCTTTTTGGCCGAGGATCATCTGGGGCAGATTCAACCCGGCGCTAAAGCGGACTTTTATCCCGAGCAACTGGATTGGCCGGGTATGCCGTGCCGGATTGTACGGATCGACAATGCCGCAGCGATGCAGTTGCCGCCGGTTTTCACTTCCCGTTATAACGGAAGCATTGCCATTCGGGGCAACAACAAGGAAGTGTTGGTTCCCGAAACATCGGTTTACCGGGTCTGGCTTCAGCCCATGGAAACCGGCGAGCCTATCCATCGAGCCATCAAGGGTAATGTACTGATTGATGGAAAGCCCGAAAGCGTGGCCTCGTTTTTATGGCGACAAGTTGCAGCCGTATTGATCAGGGAGTCCGGTTTTTAGGTGTATAGCACAGGGCGCCACCGCTGTTGGTGTTGCCTGGCAATGCCTGTTGTCGAGGGGGTAAAGCGTGTTTTTAACTGTCACTAAAACAGGAGACGGTATATAATCCTACGGTTTTATTCAATCATTTACTAAATTCATACCGGAAAAAAACATGCTGGGTAAGTTGGTTAGATTAGTTATAGGGAGCCGTAATGACAGGCTGATAAAGAAGAAAAGGTCATTGGTCAAAAAGATCAATGCTCTGGCTTCTGACTACGAAAAGTTGTCTGATGATGCATTAAAAGCAAAAACGCAGGAGTTTCGTGATCGCCTGGCGCAAGGTGAAAAACTGGACAATCTGCTTCCAGAAGCGTTTGCGACAGTCAGGGAAGCGTCGACCAGAGTCTTCGGTATGCGTCATTTCGATGTGCAATTGATCGGCGGCATGATCCTTCATGACGGCAAAATCGCCGAAATGAAAACCGGTGAGGGTAAGACCCTGATGGCGACCCTGGCGGCCTATTTGAACGCCTTGCCGGGACGCGGCGTCCATGTCGTTACGGTTAATGACTATCTGGCCAAGCGCGATTCCGAATGGATGGGCAGGCTTTACGGTTTTCTAGGCTTGACCACCGGCGTGATTATCAGCCAGATGGACAGCGACGCACGGCGCGAAGCTTATGCGTCAGACATCACTTACGGCACCAATAACGAATTCGGTTTCGATTATCTGCGCGACAATATGGCGTTCAGCCTGGAGCAGAAAGTCCAGCGGGATTTAAGTTTTGCTATTGTCGATGAGGTGGATTCGATCCTGATCGATGAGGCGAGAACGCCGCTGATTATTTCCGGGCCTACCGAAGAAAGCACCGAAATCTATATTAAGGTCAACAAGATCATCCCTTTCCTGACCAAGCAGGAAAAAGAAGGCGAGCCGGGCGATTATTCGGTCGATGAAAAAGTTCGCCAGTTGTACCTGACCGAAGAAGGCCATGAGCATGTTGAAAACTTGATGGTCGAACATGGCCTGATGGCGGAAGGCAGCAGCTTGTATGACGCAACCAATATTCGCCTGATGCACTATCTGACCGCTTCATTGCGTGGGCATGTTTTATTCAAAAAAGACGTTGATTATATCGTCGCCAATAATGAAGTGATTATCGTCGATGAGTTTACCGGTCGTATCATGCCGGGACGGCGTTGGTCGGAAGGATTGCATCAGGCGATTGAAGCCAAAGAGAACGCGACCATCCAAAATGAAAACCAGACGCTGGCATCGATTACTTTCCAGAACTATTTTCGCTTGTACGAAAAACTGTCCGGCATGACCGGTACTGCGGATACCGAAGCGTTCGAACTGAACAAGATTTACGGCCTTGAAGTGGTCGTCATTCCTACGCATCGCAACATGATCCGTAAGGATTTGGGTGATGTGGTTTTCCTGACCACCGACGAGAAATATGTCGCCGTTGCCGATGATATTAAAGAGTGCGTTAGCCGTGGGCAACCGGTGTTGGTGGGAACTACGTCGATTGAAAACTCCGAGCGGCTATCCGCGTTATTGAACAAGCAGGGCATTAAACACGAAGTGCTTAACGCCAAACAACACGAACGCGAAGCCCATATCATTGAACAGGCCGGTATGCCGGGAGCGGTTACTATCGCGACCAACATGGCCGGACGGGGTACCGATATTGTGCTCGGCGGTAATCTGGAAGCGGAATTGGCGGCGCTGGGCGAAGATGCCGGCGAGGCCGATAGGGAACGAGTCCGTGGTGCGTGGCTAGACAGGCACGAGCAAGTCATCGCTACCGGCGGTTTGCATGTCATTGGTTCCGAGCGTCATGAATCGCGCCGTATCGACAACCAGTTAAGAGGCCGCTCGGGTCGTCAGGGCGATCCCGGATCAACCCGGTTCTACCTGTCGCTGCAAGATGATTTGATGCGTATCTTTGCATCGGATCGCGTTGCAAGTTTAATGCAGAAATTAGGCATGGGTAATGGTGAAGCCATTGAGCATCCTTGGGTAACCCGCTCGATTGAAAGCGCTCAGCGCAAGGTTGAAGGCCGCAATTTCGATGTACGTAAAGAAATCCTGGCTTATGACGATGTGGCCAATGATCAACGCAAGGTTGTTTATGCGCAGCGTAATGAGCTGATGGCGGCGGAGGAAATATCCGACATTATCACTGCGATACGTGAAGACGTGGTCAATAATGTGATTACCCAGTATATCCCGCCAAAAACCATGGTTGAGCAGTGGGATACCAAAGGTCTGGAAGAACATTTGCATCAGGAATTTAACGTTGAAATTCCGGTGCGTAAAATGCTGGCTGAAGACCACTCGCTGCAGGAAGAGTCTTTACGTAAGCGTATTATCGAAATTCTGGAACAAAACCATAAAGACAAAGAACAGCAGATGTCCAAGGAAGTGTTACGGCATTTTGAGAAATCAGTGATGCTGCAAGTGCTGGATAACAGCTGGAAAGAGCATCTGGCGGCGATGGACTACTTGCGTCAGGGCATCCATTTTAGAGGTTATGCGCAAAAAGATCCCAAACAGGAATACAAGCGCGAAGCGTTTGAAATGTTTACTAACTTGCTTGAGCATATCAAGTATGAAGTGATAGGGATTCTGTTTAAAGTTCAGGTCAGGCAGGAAGAAGACGTTCATGCTATTGATGAGCAAATGCAGGCGCCCAGGGAAATGCATTTTGAGCATGCGCAGGCACCCGCTTTGGATGCTTACGAAGAGTCGTTACTTGCACCTGCTGAACAGGAAGAAGGCGCTACTGCAGAACAGCCATTTATCAGAGATGGCAATAAAGTGGGTCGTAATGATCCGTGTCCTTGCGGTTCAGGCAAGAAGTTTAAGCAGTGTCACGGTCAATTAAGCTGATTTGATGGGTAGGAGCGGGTTCTAAACCCGCTTCGTGTGCTCTTTCAAAACAGATTTTCAGTTGGTTTCTCATCAGACTGACCGGCGTCAGTTGCCGAGTCGCCGGATGCGAACCGGGTCGGTACACGGTCTGCTTGAAAATACTCCCATATCCCGCCTTTATTTGTGGCCGCTGTTAACAGGCCGGTCTCAGGACTTATAAACGCTTTGACTATGCCCTCCGGCATTTCAAGAGGGGTTTCCGGGGTGTCTTTTAGGGCTACCCGCATAAACTCTATCCACATCGGTAATGCGGCTACGCCGCCCGTTTCAGAATTCCCCAGCGGCGAAAAGTCGTCAAAGCCGATCCATGCGGTAGCGACATTCGACTGCGTATAGCCATTAAACCAGGCATCCCTTTGTTCATTCGTGGTTCCTGTTTTTCCGGCAAGATCTTGTCTGCCCAGTATTTTTGCGCCTGTTGCCGTGCCGTGTTGAACGACATCTCTTAATAACGAATTCATCAGAAAACAAATTTGCGGCGTAATAATCCGGGGGGCGTAGTTGCGGTTTAATTCCTGGCTACTGTCGCAGGTAGGGCAAGCAATTTTAGGTTTGGCCTGATAAATAATTTCGCCCTCGTTGGATTCAATGCGTTCAATAAAATAGGGTTTGACCAGGAAGCCGCCGTTGGCAAATGTGGCATAAACCCGTGCCATTTGCAGCGGGGTTGCATAACCGCTGCCCAATGCCAAAGAGAGGGTCTTGGGTATTTGTTCTTCGGTAAAGCCGAAGCGCAATGCCGTTGCGACGGCTTTTTCAACGCCCATTTCCTTCAATAAGCGTATCGAGATGATGTTTCTTGAATGGGTTATCGCCGATCTGATGCTGGTAGGGCCATAGAATTTCTTGTTGTAGTTTTCCGGCCGCCACTCGTTTTCCTGGCCTGGGTTGTCGATGACAATGGGGGCATCGTTAATAAGGCTGGCGGCGGTGTAGCCCTGCTCCAGGGCGGTGGTGTAAATGATAGGTTTAAAGCCGGATCCCGGCTGTCTTTTTGATTGGGTCGCACGGTTGTATTTGTTGCGGTAAAAATCGAAACCGCCGGTTAACGCCAAAATAGCGCCATTGACCGGATTTAACGAAACAAATGCTCCCTCCGCCTCGGGGACTTGCGTTAAAGCCCAGGTATTATTAGGCAGTTGGCGAACACGGATAATTTCGCCCGTTCTTAGGGTCGTGTTACCGGCCCATTTACTGTTTTCCCACGGTATTTCAATGAGGAGAGTGCTGTCTTGAAGTCTGGCTGTTACGAGATTATTTTTTACGCGCAGAACAGTGGCGGGCAATGTATCGCCGATGACCGGGAGTTCGCCTACAGGAAGTGGGCGAGGGGCGTGAGCAGGACTGAAATCACTGGTTTTGTTAATGCGTGAGTGACGATATCCGTGGCGTTCATCATAGGCATGCAAGGTATCGGTAAGCGCCTGGTTTGCCGTTGTTTGCAGCGTTCCGTTTATTGTTGTATAGACCTTGAATCCGGAGGTATAGGCTTGCTCGCCATAGAGCTCGAAAATTTTTTGTCGCACCATTTCGGCTAAATAAAGTGCTGAAATCTCAGGTGTGACCGATTGCAGCTTTGCGGTAGAGGGTTGCCGGGATGCATCCGCATATTCTTGCTGAGTAATGTGGTTAAGCTCAAGCATGCGGTGCAAGACATAATTGCGCCTTTCTATTGCGCGAGCTTGATTAGTGATAGGGTTATATATAGAGGGTGCTTTAGGCAAACCGGCAATCATGGCGTGTTCGGCCAAACTCAGCTCGGATAAGGATTTGCCGTAATAGACCTGAGCGGCTGCGGCAACACCATAGGCTCTGTGTCCCATGAAAATCTGGTTTAAATAAAGTTCCATGATTTTGTTTTTCGGGTATTCATGCTCTATTTTTAACGCCAGCATGATTTCTTTTAGCTTACGGGTGTAAGTTTTTTCGTTGTTAAGCAGGAAGTTGCGGGTAACCTGCATGGTGATGGTGCTGCCGCCCTGTTTTTTCTTGCCGGTTAAGGCGAGTTGCAGGCCTGCTCGAATCAGGCCTTTAAAATCGACGCCGGGGTGTTCGTAAAAACTGTCATCTTCTGCGGCAATGAAGGCATTAATGAGTTGTTGGGGGACTTCTTCTATATTAACCGGTGTCCGTTTCTTCTCGCCGAATTGAGCAATCAGCAGGTTGTCTTTGCTGTAAATACTTAAAGGCGTCTGGTATTGAACATTATGCAGGGTCTTAACATCAGGCAGGTCGGCTGAAAGCTTGTTGTATAAAAAATAGCCTGAAGTTGCTGAGCCCAACGTTATGGTCGTAAAAAAAATAGCAAACCATTTTAGAATTTGTCCGCTTAATGTTTTTTTAGCCACAAGTGATCCTGGGAAACAGTACGATAGAGATAAAAAATCTAGGCTTTAAGAATAACAGATAGGTTTTTTGTTAAATGTCAGCTGGAATATTCTCTCTGGAGATAAAAAACAGCTGGTTGAGCAAATAAATTGAACATTTTAAGCATCAAAATAAAAAAGGCTACTATACTTTCGCCAGTAAATAAGTTTTGTGATTGGCGGTTGTAGCGGAACGACGGCATGAATGCCGTAGACAGAGCGCCGAAAAACAGGCGCTTTACCGACTGCATGGGCTATTGCCGAGGCGAAGTTCCGGTTCCTACCTATATATCAATGCAGGAGGTAGAGCAATGCCGGGGCAGCGTAGCGAAAGGCCGGTATTGCAATTGAACGATCACATTATTCATCAAGTTTTTCAAGGGTTAGTTCATGAGTTGGTTTAGTCAGAAACAGAGCGCGGTTCTTGGTATTGATATCAGTACAGCGGCTATAAAGTTACTCGAATTGAGTAAGGTCGGCGCTCGTTACCGGGTCGAGAGTTATGCCGTAGCACCCTTGCCGCAAGACGCCGTTATTGATAAGAATATAGCCAACATTGAAGTGATAGCTGACGCCATAAAAATCGCTTTAAAGCAATCCGGGTCAAAGTTAAAGCAAGCATCTGTCGCTGTTGCCGGATCTTCAGTAATGACCAAGGTTATACCGATGCCTGCTTCATTAACTGACGATGAAATGGAAGAGCAAATCATGGTTGAAGCCGACCAATACGTGCCTTATTCGCTCGATGAGGTTAATTTCGATTTTGAAGTACAGGGCGAAAATGAAAACAACCCTGAAATGGTCAACGTCCTGCTCGCGGCATCGAGAAAAGAAATTATTGAGGATCGTGTGGAGGTGCTGGCAAAGGCGGGCTTAAAGGCCAAAATTGTCGATGTCGAAGCCTTTGCGATGGAAAATGCATTTAGCTTGTTGATTGACCAATTGCCGGATGCCGTAGAAGGCCAAACGGTTGCCATCGTGGATATCGGGGCAACCATGACTGCCTTAAATGTTTTATATAATTGCCGTACCGTATATACAAGAGAGCAGGGCTTTGGCGGCAAGCAGTTGACCGAAGAGATTCAGCGCCGCTACGGATTAACTTATGACGAGGCCGGCTTGGCAAAAAAACTGGGCGGATTGCCGGACAATTATACCGTTGATGTGCTTGAGCCGTTTAAGCGGGCAATGGTTCAGCAAATTCAGCGGTCGATACAGTTTTTTGTTTCATCAAGCGCGAATAGGCGTATCGATAGTCTTATTCTGGCGGGTGGTTGCGCATCAATACCCGGCATCGATAAATTGGTTCAGCAAGCTATAGGGGTGCCTACCGTTATAGCGAACCCTTTTATCAACATGGCCTTATCCAATAAAGTAAAACCTCAGTCATTGAGCAATGATGCTTCGGCAATGATGATTGCATGCGGTTTGGCATTGAGGAGCTTTGACTAATGGCAAAAATCAATTTACTCCCTTGGCGTGAAGAACTGCGGGCGCAGAAAAAGCAGGATTTTATCAATGCTATCGGCGTGGCCGTTTTGGTTACAGCGCTTATTTTTGCCGGGGTTCATCTGTATGTTGAGGGACTTAAAGCGTATCAGGAACAAAGAAACAAAATAATACAGGACGAAATAGCGTTATTGGATATAAAAATTGCCAAAATAAAGACTATTGAGGAACAAAAAAGTAAGTTGTTGACCAAAATAGAATTGATTCAGAAGCTACAGGAAAGTCGTCCGGAGATTGTGCATTTGTTTGATGAGCTTCCCAGGGTTACACCGGATGGGGTTTTTCTGATCAAATTTACTCAGGTGGGTTCAGAACTGAATTTTGAGGGCAAGTCACAATCAAATGCGCGCATCTCCGCCTTTATGAGAGCCATTGAAGCCTCGGCTTGGCTGAAAGTACCGGCGCTTGATGTGATTCATTCAGTAAGCAAAGCGGCTTCTGAACAGTTAAGTGATTTCACTATGCATGCAAAGCAAGGCAATAAAGATGCGCAAGCTGCGCCAGGAGGGGGCAAATGAATTTGTCGGAAATTAACTGGGATCCTAATGCGGCCGGGACTTGGCCATTACCCATTAAAGCGGCAACAATTTCAATTATATGTGCCCTGGTTTTCGGTGCAGGTGTTTACTATGACACGCTTGACCAGTTAGCCGCGCTTGATGCTTCTGAGAAAAAAGAGCTGGAATTAAAACAGTCATTTGAGACAAAGCAAAAAAAATCAATCAATCTTCCGGATTATGAGCAGCAATTAGCGCAAATTGAAACGGAACTGGAGGATATGATTCGTCAAATGCCTACACAAGAAGAGGTTGCAAGTCTGCTGATCGATATTTCTCAGACAGGGTTGGCCAGCGGTTTGGAATTCAGGTTGTTTAAGCCCGGCGCTCCGGTTCGTAAAGATTTCTATTCAGAGCTGCCAATCAGTATTGAGGTCATTGGGAAATATGAAGAGCTGGGTTTGTTTGTGAGTGGTTTAGCTTCGTTGCCTCGAATTGTTACTGTACACGATGTAAATATAATTCCCGAAGGTAAGGAAGGGGAAATGAGGATGAATGCAACGGTAAAGACCTATAACGAAGGTGCGGATGGAACTGCGACTACAGTTGTCAAAAAGAAAAGAGGGCAAAAGTAATGGAATACAATAAATCGCTGTTATCCTGTTTTATACGGACAGACTTGCAAAGTTGTGCAGGTTCCCCTTCTGTTGCGACACTTCCATTATCCCTGGCGGTCGGTCGCACCGGTTCTCTACCGATTACGACACTTCCACCATCCTTGGCGGTCGTATGTTGCGTGGTTGTTATGGCTTTGTTGGCAGGTTGTAGCAACGATGATTTTTCAGATTTAACTCGCTATCTCTCAGAAGTTAAGGCCAGGCCTAAAGAACCTATTAAACCTTTGCCTGAAATCAAGGTGATTGAGCCTTTTATGTTTAAACCGGACGGTTTGCGTGATCCCTTTAAGCCGCTGGAGCAACCGGAACAGGCTCAGGGTATAGATGTTTCAGCGGGTAGCGGCATAAAGCCGGATACCTCCCGGCGCAAGGAAGAGTTGGAAGCATTTCCTTTGGATGGCCTAAGAATGGTGGGTACTATAGATATGAAGTCGAGTTTGTGGGGATTGGTAAAAGCGAGCGACGGCACAATTTATCGGGTCAAGGTTGGGAACTATGTGGGGAAAAATTATGGAAAAGTTATACGGATAGTCAGCGATAAAATTGAATTGATGGAAATAGTCCCTGATAAGCCGGGAACGTGGCGTGAACAACCCGCTTCAATAGTATTGACAGAGTGATTTTGAGGATAAAAAATGAATTATAAACAAGGCGGCATTATGGTGAATACCCACAGGGCACAAGATAAAACGTGGCGACCATTATGTGCGCACATTGGGATAGCTTTATTCTTATTTATCTTCCAAATTGCATCTGTTAAAGCCGGCGAGCTGGCGTTATCAGGCATAGACTTCGCGACACAGTCAGGCGACAAGCTGCAAATTGAAATGGAAATGACGGGTCCCGCCATTACCCCCCAGATATTTAAAACGGACAATCCTGCGCGTATCGCCCTGGACTTTCCCGGTGTAAAAAGCGCGCTGGCAAAAAAAATGTATCCGATAAATCAGGGTCCGGCGAGCAGCGTTTATGTGGTCGAGGCAGCCGGTAGGGTTCGGGTTGTGGTTAACCTGGTTGAGACAACACCGTTTGAAACCAAGGTAGTCGGCAATAAAGTGCAGCTGACCTTGACTCGTGCAAAGGCTGTGATGCCTGCAAAGCCTGCTATTGCCAAGCCTGCAACGCCCGCAACACCTGTTCCAACAAAGACCGCTAATTCGGTGGTTGCAGCGTTAATACCCGCGCAAGATATTAGCGGTTTTGATTTTAAGCGTGGAGACAAAGGCGAAGGACGCATACTGGTTTCACTGGCTAATCCCAATACCATTGTTAATTCCAAGGAACAAGGCGGGAAAGTTATCATCAGCTTTTTAAACACCCGATTGCCTGAAAGCCTGGCTAAACGGCTGGATGTTTCCGAGTTTGCAACGCCTGTTAAGTTTATTGATACGGTATCGTCCGATCGGCAAACCACAATTACCGTGGCCATGCAAAATGAACTTTACGATTATTCCGTGTTTCAAGCGGACGGGTTGCTGACTGTTGAGTTTCGTCCTTTAAGCAATGAAGAGAAAGATGCGCTGGACAGATCGCGTACCAAATATACTGGCGACAGGTTGTCTTTAAATTTTCAGGAGATTGAAATACGCAGTGTTATTGCCATTTTAGCCGAGTTTACCGGGCAGAATGTAGTAGCCGGTGATGATGTGACGGGCACGATTACTTTAAAACTGGATGATGTGCCTTGGGATGAAGCCTTAGACTTTATCATGATGACCAAGGATTTGGGCAAGTACGAGACCGGTAATGTCACGTTGATTTCACCCTTGGACAAAATCAAGGACTATAAGAAGAAACAACAGGAAACGGAGAAAGTCGTTGAACAATTAGATCCGCTGGTGACCGAGTATATTAAAATCAATTACGCCAAGGCCGAGAACTTTAGGAATCTGTTGAATGGGCAAGATACCGGCGCTTTCGGTAGTTGCGGAGTAACCGGTACAACTGGAACCGCTTCATCCGGTGGCTCATCTGCCAGTGCCGCTTCCGCCGGCGGTTCTTCGGGTGCGGGGCCGGCAAGCCAAAGTCAGGGGGCTGGGACCAGCGGTACAGAGGGCGGTAATGACAAGTTTGGCTTGCTTTCTCCTCGTGGTTCGGCCGTTGTCGATGCCAGAACCAATACCTTGATTGTTCGCGAGACGACAAAACGTTTGGACGAGGTAAAGAAACTGATACGTAAACTTGATGTCCCTGTGCGGCAGGTAATGATCGAGGCGCGCGTTGTTATTGCCGATGATAGTTTTACTGAAAATTTAGGTGTCAAGTTTGGTGCAGGAAAACAGGCTAATGTAGGCGGTGGTAAATCGTTTGCGGTAGGTGGTTCTGGAACCCAAGGTAACACTAATGCTCAGGTTAATTCGACTGGTCAAATAGGTACGCTAAATAGTCAGCTGGTTGATTTGGGTGTGGAAGCCTTAACGGCTACCCCCCCGGGTGCTTTGGGCATGACACTTGTTAGAGGTGCCGACTATGTGTTGAATCTTGAGCTTCAGGCATTACAAATTGAAGGGAAAGGCGAAATAGTATCCAACCCAAGAGTAATGACCATGGATCGCTGTACGGCAGTTATGATGCAAGGGGTGCAGATTCCGGTTACGACGGCTTCTACGGCAAACCAGCCGGCAACAACTACTTATATTGATGCGGTTCTTAAATTAAATGCAACGCCGCAGATTACCCCCAGCGGATCGGTTATCATGAATCTGTTGATTACGAAGGATAATGCGAACAGTACCAGTAATCCGGTATCGGGTAATCCGGGGATCGATAAAAGAGAGATTAAAACCTCGGTGCTTGTTGAAGATGGCGAGACGGTGGTTTTAGGCGGGGTTTATGAGGGCGCTGAATCCTATGGCAAGAATAAAATCCCGTTTTTCGCCGATTTACCGGGTATCGGGTTTTTATTCACCAATTCAACAACCAACAAAACGAAGAAAGAATTGTTGATTTTTGTCACCCCAAAAATAATGAAAGATAATGTAGCCAGCGATTGATTGCTTCTACTTGAAGCAAAAAGGGGGCATAATGCCCCCTTTTTTAATGGTTTAACCCGCAAATAAGGCAGGTCATGACGCGATCAGAGAATATATATTTAGTTGGCCTCATGGGTGCAGGAAAAACTACGATAGGACGGCAGTTAGCCAGGGCGCTTAAGTTGCCTTTTTATGACAGTGACAAAGCGATTGAAGAAAGAACCGGCGTAGATATTCCGACCATATTCGAGTTCGAGGGGGAAGAAGGATTCAGGGATAGAGAGCAGAAAATGATTCAGCAATTGACGCAAATGGAGGGTATCGTACTGGCTACCGGTGGCGGAGCGATTTTGCGCGAGGAGAATCGCAGGCTGTTGAAAGAGAATGGCTTTATAGTTTATCTGCAATGTTCGGTAGAAAGGATTCTGGAGCGGACGCGCAGAGATACGCAACGCCCCTTGCTGAAAACAGATAACCCCAGAGATCGGATAGAAAGCTTATTCGCGCAACGTGAGCCGCTGTATTTGTCTTGCGCTGACTTTAAAATTGACACGGGTGTCATGCAAAGCAAAGAAGTCGTTAGCCATATTTTAGAAGAATACAACTCAGTTAATCGTTAATAAACAAAATCTCGGCACGCCGCTACGCTGCTCCTGCCGTGCTCTACCTCTTGCGTCCATGCGGTCGTATGCAGGTCGGGTTAGCGTAGCGTAACCCGACACATCGAAGCGGCAAATGTCAGGTTACACTATCTAACCCGATCTACAAGCATTAATAAATATGAAAAAATTACTGGTTGAATTAGGTGACCGTAGTTACCCAATCTATATAGGCTCTGATTTACTGAGCCAGTCTGAACTGTTCATAAAACATATAAAGTCCAAGCAGGTTGTTGTGGTTACCAATGAAACCATTGCCCCCCTCTATTTGAATGCAGTTTTAAAGAATTTGCAGGGCTATACTGTCGAAACAGTGATACTGCCCGATGGCGAACAATTCAAGACTTTAGATTTTGTAACTCAAATTTTTGATAAACTGCTGGCCAGCAAGTTTAGCCGTAATGCCACCTTGATTGCTTTAGGCGGCGGTGTTATTGGCGACATGGGCGGTTTTGCGGCGGCCTGTTATCAGCGAGGCATTCCGTTCCTGCAAATACCCACCACATTGCTGGCACAGGTTGATTCTTCGGTCGGAGGCAAAACCGGCGTTAATCATCCGCTGGGCAAAAACATGATCGGCGCTTTTTATCAGCCGCAATGTGTTATCGCCGATGCCGATGTGTTGGATACGCTGGATGACCGTCAATTAGCCGCAGGTCTGGCCGAAGTGATTAAGTACGGCCTGATCAGGGACGCTGAATTCTTTGAATGGCTGGAAAACAACATTGATGCGTTACTGGCCAGAGATAAGCAGGCATTGGCTTATGCCATTGAACAGTCGTGCATTAATAAAGCAGAAATTGTCGGCGAAGATGAAACCGAAACCGGCGTCAGGGCGACGTTAAATTTAGGCCACACGTTTGGGCATGCGATAGAAACCGGCGCCGGTTACGGTAAATATCTCCATGGCGAGGCGGTAGCCATCGGCACCTGTCAGGCCGCCGATCTTTCCAGAAGAAAAGGCTGGCTGAACGATGACGATGTCGCAAGAATTATTGCACTATTTAAAAAAGCCAAGCTGCCCGTCGTTCCGCCGGAACAAATTGATTCAGACCGGTTTTTGGAGTTAATGGCGGTAGACAAAAAGAATGTAGACGGTCAAATAAGACTGATTCTGTTACAAAAAATCGGCATGGCAACATTGCCCGTAGACGTAGACCAAGACCTATTGGAGATGACACTTAAAACCTATGGTAGAAGATGATACTTTTACTTATCATGTGAAACAGCAGCCGACCGATCAGGTAAATAAGGCCGCTCAATCCTTGATAACGAAGGAACGAACACAGAAGCTTGATTTATTAATTCACCTGCTTTCAAACCTGACACAAGCCCTTGTTGTCTGCGGTCCGGAAGGCATCGGTAAAACGACGTTGCTTAAGATTTTGCAGGAGCGCAAGACTGAATCATGGCGGTATTGTCTTATACAGGGTAATGCCGACGTAAGTTTTGAGGCGATTCAGGGGCAGCTGTTTAAGGCTCAGTCAAGCAAATCTGTTCAATATGCAGGTCAATATAAACAAGTCGTATTGGTTATTGATAATGCGGGCGAATTAGTTCCCGGCCTGATCGCGGCAATCATTCAATATGCAGCGGCAAATCCCGTTTTAAGAGTGATTTTCGCTTTAACGCATGATGAATTGCAGGTGAAACGAGGTTCGGATCGAGCGATTGATGATTGCCATATCGTTGAAATCCCTCCCTTATCAGAAAAACAGTGCGGGGATTTTTTACAGCATTTGTCAACAAAGCCTTACGCAAACTTGTCGTTTAAAGCAATCGGCGACAACATGATAGCGCATATCTACCGGGAGACGCATGGCGTTCCGGGCAGGATTATCGCCGAGATATCCGGTTTATCCTCCGGCGCTAAGCCAGGCGGAAAATTGAAATGGATACTTGTCCTTGCTGTTGCGGCGGCAATTGTTATAGCGTTAGGCGTTCAGTGGTTAATATCATCAAAAAATAATGATAAAAAAGTAACAGCACCTGTTGCTGTCGAACAGAAAGCGGACAATGTCGAAGTTGCTCCTCCACGGCCGGAGGCTCAGATAATACTCCCGCTGCCGCCCGCTCAGCCGGTTATCCCGCAGCAACCAGTACCGGCACATGAAGCGAAAGATGCGTTAGAGTCTTCAGTCGAAGGCAATGTAAGCAAGGACTATCAACAGGCTGTTACTCCCACGGTAAAACCTGAGGTGGCAAGTACGGCTGTTGATAAGCAGCTAACAAGTGAAACCAGCCCTGTAGCGCCTAAATCGTCTACTTTGAGTGCCCTACCTCCTGATTCGACCTTCCGGGATGGAGGAAATGCCGGAGCAGTCGCGGCCATGCCGTCGTCAGCGCATCCTGTACCGCTGGGGGCCGAGCAAGAAAAACCCAAGCAAGCGGAGCTAAGTAAAGCGCCTAATAACGCCGAATCGCCCGTCGCTCAGAATTCGGAAATTAAAGCCCAATTAGAGCCGGTGAAGGCCGTTGAAGTGGACCAGAAGCCGGATAAGAAGCAACCTGATGTCGCGCCGCAGAAAATGGCTGAGCGACTTTGGGCATCGCGAGAAAAATTAAAGCAAACGGAATTGAAGAAAACGGTTAATAGTGCGGAGCCGTTTACGCCCAATAGTCTGGAAATAACCCAGATACCGCCAAAGCCGGTAGACGTTGTGGCAATTCCTGAACAGCGAGTCATGGAAACTCCCGCACCTCAGCAAGTGGAGCCTGGTCGCATCAATTCCCTACCGATTGCTACACTTCCGGCGTCCCCGGCAGTCGGTCGCACTGGTTCCCTACCCGTTGCGACACTTCCGCCATCCCCGGCAGTCGAAGCGCCATCGGCGCCGTCAGCAAATAATTTCACGTTGCAGCTTATGGTGTTATCAAAGCAATCTTCTGCGGACGACATGTTCAAAAAATACCCGGCGTTGGCGCCGGATATTAGAGTGATTAGAACGATAGCCAAAGGCAAAGAAAAATTTATTTTAGAGTACGGCTCATATTCCGATACCGAATCAGCCAATAAAGCCAAGCAGTCCTTGCCCTTTGAGTTCCACAGAGCGTTGGTAAGAAAAATAGCTCAATAGAACGTAAGTAGCAACAACCGATTGATCGCTCATACGATAAAACACCCTAATTTTAAACCCGACGAATTAAATCCATGACCGCATTAAAAAACGATACCTTTATTAGAGCGCTGTTAAAACAACCCGTAGACTACACACCGATTTGGATGATGCGCCAAGCGGGGCGTTATTTGCCGGAATACCGGAAAGTCAGGGAGCAGGCCGGCAGTTTTTTGGATCTGTGTACCAATCCTGAGCTGGCTTGTGAAGTCACCTTACAGCCGTTACGACGCTTTGATTTTGATGCGGCCATTCTGTTTTCGGATATATTGACCATTCCCGATGCCATGGGTTTGGGGCTTTATTTTACCGAAGGCGAGGGTCCTAAATTTAGCAACCCGGTCAGGACGGCGGCGGACGTGAATAAACTGCCGATTCCCGACCCGGAAACGGATTTGCGTTACGTGGTTGATGCGGTTCGGCTGATAAGAAAAAACCTGCAAGGCAGCGTCCCGTTAATCGGATTTTCCGGCAGTCCCTGGACGTTGGCGACGTATATGGTTGAGGGTGGCAGCAGCAAGAGCTTTCAAAAAGTTAAAAGCATGATGTACGAGCAGCCCAAATTGATGCATGTCATGCTGGATAAACTGGCGCAATCGGTTGCGCTCTATTTGAATGCCCAAATCGAAGCAGGCGCTCAGGCGGTTATGTTGTTCGATACCTGGGGCGGCATGTTAACGACCGAAGATTATGTCGAGTTTTCCTTATACTACGCCAAGCAAGTCAGAGCATTGCTTAAAACAACTGTAGACGGGCAGCAGATTCCAACCATCCTGTTCACCAAAGGCGGTGGGCTTTGGTTGGAAGCCATGGCCGATTCCGGCTATGATGCGCTGGGGCTGGATTGGCAGACCGATATGCAGCAGGCTCGCGCCAGAGTCGGTCATCAGGTCGCCTTGCAGGGCAATATGGACCCGGTTGCGCTGTATGCCAGTCCTGAAGTCATCACCGAAAAAGTAAAAACCATTTTACATAAATACGGCTCGGGTTCAGGGCATGTGTTCAACCTGGGGCACGGCATTTTGCCGGATATGAATCCCGATCATGTTAAAGCGATGGTTGACGCCGTGCATGAGCACAGCCGGGTTTATCATCAGGCCTAAGCAGTTAATCTAATCAATAAAGAGGTTACGACGATGAGAATATCGAAAACTTTTTTGGCAATCAGTTTGCTGGTTGCCAATATGGCCGTTAGTGCCGAGAGCAAGCCTATTGATATCGTGGTTCATAGGAGTCCGACTTGTACCTGTTGCGGCAAGTGGCTGGAGCATTTGAAAGAAAATAATTTCAATGTAGAAGATATCGTCACCAATGACGTGCAGTCCATAAAGGATAAATACGGCGTTACCCGGGAAATGGCGTCCTGCCATACCGCCATCGTCGACGGTTATGTTGTTGAAGGTCATGTGCCCGCAAATGACATAAAAACATTGTTGAAAGCCAAACCTAAAGTTGTCGGAATCGCCGTCCCCGGCATGGTTAACGGCAGTCCGGGCATGGAAATGGGCGAAACAAAAGATCCGTATAAAGTGATGAGTTTCGATCGTGAAAATCATGCCAAGGTATTTAACAGCTACGAAGGCACTCAATGATTCATGCCGGGCAGTCCATGCCCGCGCCCCTTCCGGCGCTTCGCGTGCAAATCCGCTCCAGGCGGATTTGTCTGGCCGGTGACGTAGGAGGTACAAAAACCATCCTGGCACTGTTCGAGACCGAAGGCGATGATGTAAAGTGCCTAAAAAAAGAGCAATTTTCCAGTACCAACTATCAAACGTTTACCGAGTTATTAGCAGCATTTTTGGCTGACGCAGATTGCACGCAGATAGCCGCTGTTTGTATCGGAGTGGCCGGCGTTATTGCCGACGGCCGTTGCGAAACAACCAACTTACCGTGGGTGCTCAGCAGTAAAGAAATTGGCGAGCGGGTCAATACTCAAAATGTCTGGTTGTTGAATGACCTGGAAGCTACCGCATGGGGCTTGTTGGACTTGCCGGGGCATAATTTCGTCGAGCTGAATCCCGATGCACAACGGCAGCAAGGCAACATTGCCGTAATTGCCGCCGGAACCGGCTTGGGCGAAGCAATAATCGCATGGGATGGTGCTAAATATCACATTATTGCCAGTGAAGGCGGGCACGCCGATTTTTCGCCGACTAATGAGCGGGAAATAGCATTGCTCAGGTACTTACTGGAAAAATACCCTGAGCACATCAGCTGTGAACGCCTCATCTCCGGTGAAGGCTTGGTTAATATTTATCAATTTCTCAAACATATCAACTGCGCACAAACCAACCCGGAAACCGAGCAGCAAATGACCGAGCGAGATCCGGCCGCAGTCATAGGCGAAGCAGGCGTTGCCGGAAGCGATGCGTTGTGTGTTGAAGCGTTAAACCTGTTTTGCAGGTTATATGGCGCGGAATCGGGAAACTTGGCGCTAAAGTGCCTGCCTTATGGCGGTGTTTATCTGGCTGGAGGCATAGGTGCAAAAATCTTGCCCGTGCTGCAACAAGGTGAGTTTATGCAGGGTTTTTTTGCAAAGGGACGTTGTCGGGCCGTCTTGCAGAAAATATCGGTTAAAGTATGCACCAATCCGGAGGTCGCCTTGCTGGGCGCGTTAAGTTACGCCAAAAAAACGGCTAAGTTAGAACTATGAAAATTGGCGGCCCTGAAGAAATAAAAGTGTCAGTTGATAGCCCTGTTTTAAATGGTCTTACAGGGGTACTCTAAGGTAGGATAGACACTAATGCCGATGTAGCTCAGTTGGTAGAGCAACTGATTCGTAATCAGTAGGTCGCGAGTTCGATTCTCGCCATTGGCTCCATATAATCAATAAGTTATAATTTTACAGCATCAAGTTATTTTTATTTTAATTGAAATGTAACCAGTTTGTAACCGCGTTTACTCAATGCATAGCGCAAACAGTTAATATTTAACTTTCAAAAAACACCCGCAACACTTGCCAGAATTTCAAGCACAAAAAAGCCGGTGTTACCCGGCATTGGTTAATGAGTTAAGAAGGTTCTAACAGTCCTGAGCGCTAGAATCTTTTTTGCGAGCGACTGACCATCTATCAACCTTCAGCATTGAGTCATAAGTGGCAATCCCAATGCATGTCGCGCTATCCATAGCCGTCAACTCTAAAGGCCATAAAATAAGCTCCGCCAGTGAAAGTGTGAACACATCAGCTGCAAGGTAGGGTAATGCGCGTATTTTTGATGCTTGATGCATTCCCGATTGGAATTCAAAAATGTCCTGCTTGTTGCCATTTTTGTCAGTATCCCCAAATTTTGGAGCCCCAAGCCGAGTGATGATTTCCTCTCGCCTTGTCCCGCTTCCTATTCCTGATAAATCCGCTTCCCCCGGCTGAGTAAGCACTTTATACACCGAACAACCCATCAACTCTGTAGTTAATGCAATAATTATAATTATTTTTCTCATGCTTAATCCTTTCTTAATTGAGCCACCACAGTAAACGATTGCCACTGATATTAATAGCCAGTCAATGCTTACGTCGGTACAGCATAGAAACCGCTTCCGGCATGAGCCTGCAACACACACAAAACCAGTATTGGAAAGCGGCTTTCAATATTTGCCACTAATCAGCGTTGAATTTTCCAGTCAAAAAATGGCGTACGTAATAATATCAACATGATAGTGGGTAGGCACTGGAAAATTTTAAACGCTCTTTTGTTGTAAAACTGGCAAAATTTAGACGCCGTTTTCCACTCAGGACAAAACCAGCGGCCCGCTGCCTGGGGTCTGATGGTCGGGCTCACTGCCGCTCAGTGCATGTTCATCCTCACTGTCGACCGGTGGCTCGATTTCGAGTTTGGGAGGCGTAATCATCCGCCCCTGCATCAGCTCATCAATCTGATATTTATCCAGGGTTTCCCAGTCCAACAAGGCATGGGCCATGTTGTGCAGGATGTCGATATGTTCCTTGAGGATGGTTTCGGCGCGCAGATAATTGCTGTCCACCATCAGCCGGATTTCCTTGTCGATGAGTCGCGCCATCTGTTCTGACATCGGTTTGGATTGCAGACCCATGTAGCCGCCTTCGCTGTCGCCGTAGTCCATCGGCCCGAGACGGTCAGACAGGCCCCATTTGGTAACCATGTTGCGGGCCAAGTGGGTGGCGCGCTGGATGTCGTTTGAAGCGCCGGTAGTGACCTTGTTTTTGCCGTAGATCAACGCTTCCGCGACCCGACCGCCAAACAGGCTGGCGATTTGGCCTTCCAGTTTGTCCTTGCTGGCGCTGTACTGGTCGCGTTCCGGCAGGAACATGGTAATGCCTAATGCGCCGCCGCGCGGCATGATGCTGATTTTGTAGACGGGGTCATGCTCCGGCACCAGACGGCCGACAATGGCGTGACCTGCTTCGTGGTAGGCGGTCATCAGCAGGTCTTCACGGCTCATGATCATCGTACGCTTTTCAGCGCCCATAATCGTTTTATCGCGGGCCTTGTCGAGATCGTTCATCGTCACCACCCGCTTGTTATTGCGGGCGGCGAATAATGCGCCTTCGTTGATCAAGTTGGCCAGCTCGGCGCCGGAAAAACCGGGGGTGCCGCGCGCCAGATCGTTGATGTTGACATCGTCGGCCAGCGGAACCTTGTCGGCGTGAACCTTGAGAATCTGCTCTCGGCCCTTGATGTCGGGCAGACCGACCTGCACTTGCCGGTCGAAACGGCCCGGTCTGAGCAGCGCTTTATCCAACACGTCGGCGCGGTTGGTGGCGGCGATCACGATGATGCCTTCGTTGCCGCTGAAGCCGTCCATTTCCACCAGCAGCTGGTTCAGGGTTTGTTCGCGCTCTTCCGCGCCTCCCATATTGCCGGCGCCGCGCTGGCGTCCGACCGCGTCGATTTCGTCGATAAATATGATGCAGGGTGCGCGCTTCTTGGCTTGTTCAAACATGTCGCGCACCCTGGAGGCGCCGACGCCGACGAACATTTCCACGAAATCCGAGCCGGAGATCGAGAAGAACGGCACCCCGGCTTCACCGGCAATAGCACGGGCCAACAGGGTTTTACCGGTACCCGGAGGGCCGACCATCAGCACGCCACTCGGAATTTTTCCGCCCAGCACTTCGTATTTACCGGGGTCTTTGAGGAAGTCGACCATTTCCATCACGTCTTCCTTGGCTTCCTCGACACCGGCCACATCCTTGAAGCGCACCTTGACCTGATCTTCGGCCATCAGTTTGGCACGGCTTTTACCAAAGCCGTTTTGACCGCCGCCGGCGCCCTGTTGCAGCTTACGCATGAAATAGACCATTACCGCGATCAGCAGCAAGGTCGGCGCCCACGATTCAAAAAACTGCATGAAAGTAGACGGTATCTGCGGCTTCTGGCCCTTGATTTTGACGTCATTCTCCAAAAGCTCGTCTATTATGCGGACATCGTTAGGATTGTAGGTGGAAAAAACAGTGCCGTTGTGACGGCGACCATCGACATATCTGCCGTCGATTATCACTTCTGTAACTGCTTTGTTACGCACCGCCTCGATAAATTCCGAATAGGGAATCTCGTTTTGCTGATTGTATGAAGAAGAAGTGGGATTAAACACCACAAACATCGTAATGCCGATCACAACCAGTATGAACAACAGCGGGATTAGTAATTTTTTCATGGGGTGTCGCCTCCTAAGGCAAAGGGCAAAGATACCCAGATTTGATGTTTGGGTTTTTTCGCCTTTCAAGACGGAGGTTGGCCTGGTATTCGTCGCCACCGACCGTGGTATAAAAAAGACCCACATCACCGATTCGCCACTTGGCGAACGAGTCTACAATCACGTTCTTCTTCTCGGAGGTAAGAAAACGCTCGGACTTGGTGTCCAAGGTCAGCACACGCGCATCAAATGTACTGACTTTATTGATGATGAGAGTCTTAAAGTGGAGTCCCGGTGTAAAGCCGCAGGCAACTATTTCCCCGAGATGAAACAGGATGGCTTTACGGCCATCCTGTTTTAGAGCAGTTAGTGGTTAGCCGCGTAGAGCTGTTTGATTTCTTTATACCGGTTTAAAGCATCCGCTAAAGACTCTTTCGCCGCTTGCGGCTCATTGTTCGACAAAGCCGTGCGCGCTTGCTTCAACACATTGCTGGCTTGATTACGTTTTAAATCAAGCACGTTATTGGCAATATCTTTTTGCAATTGGCGGGCATCGGTGACCATATCTATAACCGCTTCGTTGTTCACTCCATTGTCCAGAGCGGCTTTAGCCTCTTCTACTTTCGCAAGCGTATTGTCGATAGCCGCTCTAACGTCTTCATAGGATGGATTCACCCCAGCTGAAGCGGTGAATGACATTGCTGCTATAGACACGGCCATGACAGAAGAAACCAGGATTTTGTTGAATGTGTTCATGGGATAAACCTCACAGTTGATAAATAAAGTATTTCTACCTAACGATTAAAATGAGCCTTTGGTTAAGAAAGATTCAAGTAATCGCTAAGTTGGGTAAAGTCTAACATAACTAGTTCTGGCTAGTACTAATATTTGTTCTAACAGGAACTATTTTTTTATTGACCCTACTTTTTACCCTGCGTTTCCATTGGCGCTTATAAAATTACTACTTATGTATCAATTTGTTATACAATTTTCAGGCATTCCTGTTCGCACGCTTGATGGGCTGGTGACTCCGTTCGATTTGAGCTGCAGGGGCGGCAAGTCGTGCTGGAAAACAAGTAATACACCTTAAAAGCTTGGGGAAAGGCTTGATTAGGGTTACTATTTGGTTCTAATTAGAACTAAATAGGTGTAAACGTCATGTCTCCTCCCTTCGCACTTCCTACCGTACTACATGAGTTAGTACGCACACATCAGACTTTTTTAACTTATGCGGCCATCCATACGCACACGCTGGATCTGACGCTGCCCCAATTTGATATTATTCTGACCTTGGGCAATGCGTTAGATATGACCTTCAAGAGACTGGGCGAGAAAACCTTAATTACTAAAGGCACGTTAACCGGCATTATCAATCGTCTGGAAGATAAAGGACTGGTTCAACGGGTTGCCTCGAAAACGGACGGCCGCAGTCAGATTGTGCGACTAACGGCGGCGGGAAAAGTCTTATTCGAACACGCTGTTCCCGAGCATCTGGACTATGTTCACCGAATATTTAAGGGTTATTCCCCGGAAGACATCGCGACGCTGGAAGTCGCTCTGCTGCGGTTACGTAAGTCGGTCATTGCCGCAAGCTGTGATGGCAGCGGAAAGCTTGTTGATGGAACCGATGGCTGGTGCGCCAAAGTTAAGGATGTCTGTAAAAATTATCAAGATAGTCTGTAAATCAACGCCAAATATTTTCAAGCTATCAACATTGACTGTAAATCAGCGTGCAAAAGTTACCACTTTTAGCATCAATTTTTATCAGCTTTACAGAAAATAAACATTAAAAAACAATGTGATAATAATTTACAGGGTCAATTATGACGCTGTTTACTGGTAAATACTGGACGCTGATTAAGAGTCCTAGGCTTTTTGAGGCTGTTTTTGGTGTTGGCGGCCATAGCAAGGCATTGATTTAATTGGTTGTTAATCGAGCATGCAACATTTGTAATCAGTAGGTCGCGAGTTCGATTATCGCCATTGGCTCCATATAATTCAAACCCTTGCATGAAGATGTAGGTTTTTTATGTCTTATAGCGACGAAACAATTACGCAGCTATGCGCATCCATCATGACAATCGCTGAAGCTAGCGCCGCAACTATGGACATACGCTCTCATTTCAGCGCCTAAAAAATAACGGAGGTCAGAGAAAATAACGGGGGCAGAGTAAGCGTATATTTAAGTTTACTCCGACCCCCTTGGTTTCATTGTTGTGAGGTTGATGGCTGTATTATTTACGGGCGCCAGCTGCCTTATCGGGTGTGTCCATAATGCGGTTTAGCAGGTTGGTCTGTTGTGATACTCTATCCGCTTGAGTTAAGTCGATCATACCTTTAAGATCTGAAAAACGTCTCTCAGCTTCTTTTAGGTCTTCTGTTGCTTTAACCAAATCACCCTCTTGTACCGCTGCTCGAGCTTTTTTCAAATAATCATTGGCACGGTTACGATTACGGTCAAGTTTATCGTTAGCATTGATTTCTTTACTTAACTTTAATGCATCTTTGATATTGCTGATAATGACATCGTCGCCAGCTTTGCCAATGTCTGCCGCGCCACCGCTGTTTCTCACTTGAATAGCGTTCAATGCTTCAGCAACTTGGCCTAAGGTAGCCTCGATTCCTTCAATGGGCGTCATTCTATTGTACATACATGCCATGCCCAAACAGGTGTCAGCAGTAGCCGAAAAAGATCCTAAAGAAAGTGCCAATGTAGTCGCTACGACAGCGCTTTTTAATAATTTCATGTGATGTAATCCTCGTTGTAGTTATTATTATTAGGTCTGTAACTGCCTAGATATTAAGCATATTTAATTAGTTACATGACAATGTGGACTTTATCATAACTCTTGCGAATATTAGAATGAATTAACGGGTTCCAGGAATTCAGCGCACCTCAAATAAAAGCAATTAGCGATCTAAAGTATTTTATTTAGGGTGCAAAATATTCCCTCTCTGAGTCAATAACCGGGATCCGAGTAAACTTGAATTCGCCTGACGCAACACTAAGCAGATCTATGTCTCATAGCTCTACAATGAGGCCGAGGACCCGGCAGCGCTCGTTAACCGGCAGGGACTTATATGTCTTTTCAAAGCCAGTCCGTCGAGCTTCCAATTTGGAGTGGGGTAAAAATAGCGTCAGTTTTTTCGGTCGGTTAATTAGTATCCATTATTAAAACAATAAGATAGCAGTAATTGCTAATAAATTTGGGTGCTCTTTATGGGCAAGTTTTCAGCGCTTTTTGACAGGCCTGATGTTAGAATTACTGTTTCAACAAGTTTAATTTTTAGGAAGAGCATGAGCAAAATTACCATCGAACACAATCCTAGTGAAGAGCGATTAAAAGAGCTGGGTGTCGCCAACTGGGAAATCTGGGAAAAAGAAATTTCAAAATTCCCAATAGATTTTGATGAAACTGAATGCGCCTATGTTCTGGATGGCGAGATTTTGGTAACGCCGGCGGGCGGTGAGCCGGTACGAATTCTGCCTGGCGATCTGGTGTCGTTCCATGCAGGGTTGGACAGTCAATGGGAAGTGGTCAAGCCATTACGCAAGCATTACAGCTACGATTATCCCAACGGCATTTAGTCTCCGAATTATGCGCCATGATGGCACCCATGGCGCTTGACGGGAAAGTCGTCCGGAATAAAAAACCGATAAACTGAATTTAACCTGATAGGTGCCTCTAATAAACCGGTAGTTGTCAGGTTAAGTCTATTCGTTTAGTCCAAATTCGACGCCACGGGCATTTGCCGGTTTTAGCAATCGAGTCTCCAGCAACGCAGAGATCGTTTTAGATGTCATGGGTCAATTAGCACCTAAATAATAACGTCTTGCATCACACGCTAAACCGAAACCAACGCTTGATAAGCGGTTGCCATCAGAAATTTCGGCATGTGGAAATATGCGACGAGTGATTTGTTGGATCAGCGGAATAGCGGTACCGCCGCCTGTTAGAATGACCAAGGCAACTTCATCTGTTTTTATCCCCGCCATAACAATGCAGGCATTGATGGTTTTTTGGATGCTCTCAATACATCCATGCAAACTATCCTCGAATTTTGCCCGATCCAGGCGCACTTGCAAGTCTGCTTCAATGAAAGAAAGGTCAGCCGTTGTTTGCTCGTATGCACTAAGACGGATTTTGGCTTCCTCAACGATAGACATCAAGGTGTGACCCTGCTCTTCCTCTACGATTGTCAGCAGTCTATTGGTAAGGACTTTATCATTTGATTGGCCAATTAGCTGCCTTAAATCCCTTTTGTATTTTTGCGTATACATAGACTGAATTTTGCTCAATTCAGAAAGATCAAAGAAGGGCGTTATTGGAAAACCCAGTCCTTTACAACCCCAAAGCGAACCCAGTCCTAGTAGCGGCATAAAACACTTCATACTCAAGGCTCGGTCAAAATCATTGCCGCCCATTCGAATCCCTGCATTAGACAGAATGTCCTCCTGGCGATCGTGCTTTTTGATATAGCGCTCCGATAAACGCATTACCGTAAAGTCGGATGTGCCGCCGCCAATGTCCATAACGACAGCTAAACGTTCTGTATCGCCCATCGTTAATTCATGGGCAAATGCGGCGGCAATCGGCTCGTATTGAAAGCGAATATTTTTAAAACCGGCGGCCGCAAATATGGCATCGAGCTGGGCTTCTGCCTCTTTGTCCGCTTTGTCATTGCCGTCGACAAAATGAACCGGTCTTCCTGCAACTACGTTGTTGATTTCCCTGTCGGCCGATAGCTCTGCTTTACGTTTTATATCTTCAATAAAATGCCCAATAATGTTTTCGAAATTTGTTTTTCTTCCGCTGATATAGGTTCCTTCTTTCATCAGGGACGTTCCAAGCACACGCTTAAAACTTCTCATAAATCGTCCATCCTCTCGAGCGATATGAGCCGTAATTGCCTTGCGGCCAAAAACAACAGTTGGGCTTTCTGTCGGGAAAAAAATTGTCGAAGGGATGGTTAAGTGTTCGTCTTCTACTGGAACCAATGTTATTGGATCATCATTTCCCTGGGCAATCGCTACCGTTGTGTTCGAGGTTCCGAAATCGATTCCACATGCAATTTCATTGGATTCCTGTCTTTTGAATGTTTTCATACTAAGTTTTATCGTGAATAGACCCGCCGCTGCTCATAAACAGCAAGCTGCAATTGAACGGGGGGATTTGATATAAATGAACTATCGAGCTATTAAATTGTTCTAACAGGGGAAATAGAGGTAATGTTTTTTCAGCTGTATCGTTAATGGGTAATCAGAATCAACCATTGATAATTAGGATTTTCAACGTGGCAAATTAAATTGATGGGCTGATCCGGCACTCTGGTTTTTTTGCTTGATTGTCGGTAATCATACCGGAACCGCCAGGAATCAGCGTTTTCATATTATCACAGTCGGCTTTCGGCAACCATAAATCTTGGCAAGTTACTAATTATAAAGCGGTTACTGGTGTTAATTGGTTTTTATAAAGTGAACGAATCAGTTGTGCTAATCTCGCTCCAGGATTGGCAACTGCAAATCAGCGACCAAGCTTTCCACTTAAGATTTTTTCCATTTGCCGCTTAGATATATTCCGTTTAGGGCATAGCAGTAATACTGCATCCTCCGAATGAACCGAATGACGCAACAAATCTTGTCAGGCTTGATGCGGTTATATACATGCGGAAAATGCAGTTTGATGATCTAATGCAAAAATAAAGACGGTCTTTATAAGTGAAACTAAAGCATTTTTCGGCGGATTTTAAAATTTACCTGTATCACGTTATTCAAATGGGAGGACATCATGACATTAGTCGCAAGTGATAAAAACAACTTATTTTCGCCTATATTGTTGGGGGACATGGTATTAGCCAACCGGATAATCATGGCGCCCTTAACGCGCAACAGGGCGGGTGAGGGCAATGTGCCTCAGGATATGAATGTTGAATATTACCGCCAACGAGCCGGGGCCGGTTTGATTATTAGCGAAGGCAGCCAAATATCGGCTACCGGCATTGGCTATCCTGGAACTCCGGGCATTCATTCCGAAGCGCAGATTGCAGGCTGGAAGCGTGTCACCGATGCCGTTCATGATGAAGGCGGCCGGATTTTTATCCAGCTTTGGCATACCGGCAGAATCTCCCATTCATCGCTGCAACCCGATCATATTTTGCCGGTCGGCCCCTCTGCGCTGAAAGCCGCCGGTCAGGCTATGACTTATGAGGGCTTGCAGGATTTTGAAACGCCGCATGCATTAACTCTCGATGAGTTGCCGGGTATTGTTGCCGAGTATGCAACTGCTGCACAAAACGCCAAAGCGGCCGGTTTCGATGGCGTGGAGATTCATGCCGCCAACGGGTATCTGCTGGATCAGTTTTTAAGGGACGGCACCAACCGCCGGGAAGACGGCTACGGCGGCGATATTGCCAACCGGATGCGCTTGTTGGTCGAAGTTGTCGAAAAAGTCATTACTGTTTGGGGGGAGGGTCGTGTCGGCGTGCGAGTGTCGCCGGAAAACAGCTTTAACGATATTAAAGACCGTCAGCCGCAGCAGACTTTTAATGCCGTTGCCAAAAAATTATCCGATTATCCGTTGGCCTATCTGCATGTTCTGGAGGGCGACATGCTGACCGGCGAGCAGCAGGTGGATTATGCGGCATTAAGAAACTGTTTTGCCGGATTCTACATGGCTAATAACGGTTATGACCTGGAACGCGGCAACGAGGCCATTGAACAGGGGCATGCCGACATGGTGGCCTATGGTAAGTTATTTATCGCTAACCCGGATTTGCCGGAGCGGTTCGCAAAAAACCTGCCGCTGAATGAGCCCGATCAGGCGACTTTTTATGGCGGGGATGAAAAGGGTTATACCGATTATCCGAAGTATGTGGGTGCGTGAAAGGGTAAGTCAAAAGAACGCCACGATGACACAAGAACACGAAGGAGAAGCGTGTTTCGTGGTGAAAAAATCATCGCCGTGCGGCGATTAAATAACCACCATCTGGGCCTCTCGGCAATCGCTCCTGCGTTGCTCTACCTCTCCTGCATCCATGCAAGTCGTAGCTTCGTGAGACGGGAAGCTGGAGCTTCCCACACCGAATTCCCAAGCTGGAGCTTGGGAACTAGCACTCAATCCTGTTGTTTTCCATGGCTTCATTCGACACAGCGCGCCTGTACTCGTTCCCACGCAGCGCGTGGGAACGAGTACATTTTCAGCCATTCCTTGCGGCGATTAATTCCAGATAGCCGTCTTTATAACTCGGATATTGAAACCGATAACCCAACGCTTTTAAGCGAGTATTGCTACAGCGCTTATTCATTCCGGCATCCGCATCGACTGCTTTAACAGTCGGTGGCGGGCAATGCAGGCGATCCGCCAGCCAGGTCATGACTTCCCAGGTCGGCGCAGGATCATCATCGCTGGCCAGATAACATTGAGCTAAGGCTTTTCCCGCCAAGCGCTGTTCCAGTAAAAAAGATAAAACGCCGACACAATCCCGCTGATGTATCCGGTTGGTAAAATAAGGCGGAGTTTGCTGTATGGCTGGTGCTTGCAGCGCCAGTCTTAACAAGTATTCCCGCCCCGGTCCGTAAATGCCGGAAAAACGCACCACGATATTAGCCGGGTTCGAATTCATCAATTTTTGTTCGGCTTGCCTGATTAACCGGCTGGTGATATTGGCCGGTTCTGCGGCTGAGTCTTCATCGATCCATTCGCCTGCCGATTGTCCGTAGACGCTGGTGGACGAGACCATTAGCCAATGCGTTTTCGGGAGTCTCGCAAGCAGGTTATTCAAGCCGGTTTCATAAACAGCGCGGTAGCTTTGTTCATTGCGTTCGTCAGGCGAAACGATAAAAAATGCCTGCGTAAAGTCGGTGTCCAAATCTGCCAAGTCGGCGTCTGAACTTATATCGGCAACGACATAGCGGATAGGGCCGGACGCGGATAAAGGCGGCTTGCGTTTTAGCCCGGTGACATCATGACCTTGGGCCGATAAAACCCCGGCAAGCTCCGAACCTATCGCGCCGCAGCCGACAATTAAAATTTTTGCCATGGTTATAATTGATTGATGAGTTGCAGTTCTTGCGGATAAGGCGACATGTAATAGGACTCTTCGATGTACGGATCGGGTGTCTTGCGGAAATGATGTTTAAGCAGGGTTAAAGGGACTATCAATGGGACGTAGCCGTTGCGGTAACGTTCAATCACTTCGCAAAGTTCGGCCTTATCGTCAGCGCTTAACGCTTTTTTTAAATAGCCTTGAATATGCTGCAAGACATTGACATGATTTTTACGGGTAGCGACCTTTTTAAGGGTAGTCATCAGCTGCAAAATGTATTGTTCTGCAACGTCTGCAAGATTGGCTTTGGCGAGTCCTGCTAACAGTTGCCCCAGGTCGCGATAATCTTCATGACTCATGATGATGAGCTTATGGCGCGCATGAAAATTAGTCAGGCTGCCGGGTGTTAATCCCTCGGCCAGCATTAATTTCCAGCGGTAGAGCACATAAACGCGTTGGATAAAATTCTCGCGCAGTCCGGGGTCGCCTAGTCGGCCTTCTTCCTCTACCGGCAACAACGGGTTATTGCGCATCATTTCCTGAGCGTAAATGCCGACCCCATCCTTGTGCGGTTGAGCGCCTGCATAAACCTTCACCCTCTCCATGCCGCAACTGGGCGAATCCTTTTTTAAAATATAACCGCATAAGTCGGCGTGCAAATCTTTTTGATATTCAGCGCGGCTGCGTAAGCGCTCGGTTACATCCATTTCAGGGTCTTTAATACCTACACAGCGTATTGCATTGTCGATTTTTACCAGGTGAATCGTGGGTCGAGGCGTACCCAGGCCGATTTCCACTTCCGGGCAAAAGGGATGAAAATCAAAGTATTCAGTCAGGGTGCCGGTAATATAAGAATCCCGTTTGTGTCCTCCATCAAAGCGGACGTTTTGACCCAATAAACAACTGCTGATGCCGATAGGAATTTTTTTCATGGATTTGATGAGTATTGAATGAACGAGTGATCGAGTCTATCGGCTTTGCCGGATTTTTCAATCGATTTATGGGCTTTCGTTTTAGCGGGGGCAGGGAGGAAGCCTTAATCAGTCGGCTAAGACATCGGCCCAATAGCGGGTTCACTTGCTAGGTAATGGCACTTATTGATTGAAGAAATTGAACTCTCTATTCTACAAGATGGGGGCCTGACTCAGTGTGCTCCTTCTCCAAAGGGGGATGTAGGCGGCATGGCGCCTCCAAGGATGGCGGGAGGTAAAGCGGCCAACGTAGGCGCTTTACCAACGCATGGACGCAGGAGGTGGGCAATACAAGAGCAGTTGCCGAAGGAACGAAGATCTATTTTTGCAGTTCGATTCGGGTTCTTCGTGCTTTTATTTATCAATCTCAAATTATGGACTTACTGATCGCTATCACCGGCCCTGACATAAATCCGCAAGTTGCCTGTCATCCAACGAAGTTTATTCAAGCCGATGAGCTAAGGAGTGATCATGGAATACCACATATCCGAATTGTTGATTAATATCTGGGGCACTGTTTTGATATTGATGTTGTTGAGGTATAAGAGCTGATCATGGAAGAGCACTAAGTATCCGAAGTATTGATTAATATCCTATTGATGTTGTTTTGAATGGAATGGTTTCGAGTTCAGTCCAGGTTTGCTTATTTTAGTGTCGCCATTATCCTTGGCGTGATGACTCGGCAGGCGGCTATGTCCTCTCAAAACGTTGGCGTTTATGCTGTATGCGGAGGGCTGCCGGTCATGTTGATTTACAATGGTTATCAGTATGACGCATTAAGAGGGTCGGTTAGTGAAAAGCTGCGTCAACGCAAGTCTCAAAGTTACGCAAATGTGTTGCTGTCTTGCTTTTAGCAAGCAGTCCTCACCAATGCTCAATACCGCAAATCCATTTAAGGAGTTACACTGATGACGTTTAAAACCATTCTTTATATTATCGTTATGACGCTAAGCACAGCAACTCAGGCATCAGAAAAACAATTACCAGCGTGTCCAAGCAGTCCCAACTGCGTTTCCAGTCAGGCGACGGATGCCGATCATGCTATTGCGCCGTTTAAAATCGTCGGCAATGTCGAAGAGGCTTGGACTGCACTGAAAAAAGCCTTGATCAGCCAAAGCCGGACGGTGATCACCAACGAAACCGGCAACACGCTTCATGCCCAGGCAACCAGCCTGGTGTTTCGCTTTGTCGATGATATAGACGCGATACTGGATACGGACGCCAGGTTAATTCATATCCGTTCCGCATCGCGTACCGGTTACGGCGATTTCGGGGTTAATCGCAAACGGGTGGAAATGCTCCGATCGCAACTGCAACAGGCGCATGTGATTGAATGATCGGGTAAACCTTCGATGATTCAATACTCAACCTCGCTGTTCATATTCCGCCGCGACCTGCGCCTTCAAGACAATACCGCGTTACTTGAAGCCCTGCGGCTTTCGGGGCAGGTGATTCCCTGCTTTATTTTCGATCCCCGGCAGATTGAACCGCATCCTTACCAGAGCAAACCGGGCTTGCAGTTTATGTTGCAGTCCATTCAAGATCTTCAACAGCAGTTGCAGTCGGCAGGCGGCAAACTGGCGCTTTATCATGCGTTGCCGGAACAGGTCGTAAAGCAGCTGGTCGAACAGCAACAAATACAAGCCGTGTTTATCAATCGCGATTACACGCCTTTCAGCCGGCGGCGTGACGATGAGTTGGCCGCTGTTTGCAAGCAGCTGGGCATTGCCCTGCATACGCTCCCCGATAGCCTGCTTAATGAGCCGGAGCAGGCTGTAAAGGTTGATAAAACGCCCTATAAAGTATTTACGGCGTTTTATAACAATGCCAAACAGTTCCAGGTTGCCTTGCCGGAAGTTTTGGTTAAGTCTAATTTTTTGGCGGCGGCTTCCGAATTGACCATCGACCAGCTCGATTTATCAGTCACGGAACCCGCAATCAAAGGCGGTCGAAATCAGGCGCTGGCGATACTGGACCGGCTTGGCGGCTACGCCGATTATCTAAATACCCGTGACTTTCCGGCGCTGGATGCGACCAGCAAACTTTCCGCACATTTAAAGTTCGGCACTTGTTCGGTTCGGGAAGTGTTTTACGCCATTACCGAACAACTCGGCAGCGAGCATCCGCTGATTCGGCAACTGTATTGGCGCGACTTTTTTACCCATATCGCTTATCACTTCCCGCAGGTTTTCGGGCGGGCTTTTTTGGAAAGGTTTGCCGATCTGCCTTGGGATAATAATCCCGATTATTTTCAAGCCTGGTGCGATGGAAAAACCGGCTTTCCGATAGTGGATGCAGGAATGCGCGAACTCAACGCCACCGGGTATATGCATAACCGGGTGCGGATGATCACCGCCTCATTCCTGGTCAAGGACCTGCATATCGACTGGCGCTGGGGCGAGCGTTATTTTGCCCGACATCTGGTTGATTACGATCCTTGCGTCAATAACGGCAACTGGCAATGGACCGCATCGACCGGTTGCGATGCGCAACCGTATTTCAGGGTTTTAAACCCCTGGCTACAGCAACTTAAATTCGATCAGGACTGCCGGTACATTTATCGCTGGCTGCCGGAACTGCAAGCTTTTCCGCCCAAAACCATTCATCAATGGGATAAGAAACACAGTGCTTGCAGTTACCCGGCACCGATTATCGATCATGCCCGCGAGAGCCAACTCAGCAAGGCCCGGTTTAAGCAAGCGGCCAATACGTAGCGTTGGAGTCCAAAGCTTGTTCAAAGTCGGTATTGCTATTTATGCGACAAGGCCTCATGCAACGCCGCGTCAAGGTCGTCATATTGAAACTTGAAACCGTGCGCCAACAGCCGTTCCGGTATCACCCGCTGACTGCCCAGCACCAGTTGCGACATTTCGCCGAGCAGTATTTTCAGCAGCCAGGCCGGAACCGGCAGCAGGGCGGGGCGTTTCAGGCATTGCGCCAATGTCCGGGTAAACTCGGCGTTGGTAACAGGGTTCGGCGCGGTCGCATTATAAGCGCCGTGCATGGTTGAATCGGCAATCATGGTCAGGGCGATATTGATCCAGTCCTGACGATGAATCCAGGACATCCATTGCCGCCCGTCGCCCAAGCGCCCGCCCAATCCCAAGCGAAACGGCGGCAACATGCGTTGCAGAAGACCGCCGCCATTGCCAATAACCAAGCCGGTCCTGATCAGGCAGACCCTGACGCCGAATTGTTCGGCTTGTTTTGCGGCGGCTTCCCAATCGGCGCAAAGCCGCTCCGAGAAATCTTCATAGGGCGTCGATTGTTCGGTTAACACCGTGTCGCCCTGATCGCCGTAGTAGCCGATCGCGGAACCGCTGATTAACAGCTCGGGTTTAACGCTCATGCGATCGATGCAGGTTATCAAGTGTTCGGTCAGGTCGATACGGCTGGCCCTGATCAGCTGTTTGCGGTCCTCGCTCCAGCGGGCGTCGACAATCGGCGCACCGGCAAGATTGATGATGACCTGGTAGCTGTCTTCCGCTTTAAGCTGCGAGAGGTTGCCCAGCGCATTAACGCCCGGGCCGCAAATCTTGGCAACCTTATCGGGACTGCGGCTTAACACCGTAACCGCATGACCTTGATCGATCAGGTTTTTAGCCAATGCACTGCCAATAAAACCGGTACCTCCGGTAATAAGAATGTTCATAATCGTGTCCTCATAACCATTAAGATTGATTTGGAAAACTTTTATTAATGCCCAAACAGCATTAACCCGATAGTGACAGTAAAACGGGTGATAGACCAATTAAAATTGCGGGGATTTTGAAATTAATGTTTATGGCTAAGTAGTTAATTCACCACGAAGACACGAAGCCCATCAGTCGCGAAGTGAATCCAATGTCATGGAAGGTAACTTGGCGGCTTGTAGGTGTTTGATCGATGCGAAGTGCCAGTAGACAGTTTTATATCCATGTGCTCTGGATTCGCTACGCGCTTTAACGGGTCCGGCAATCACTGCCGGAATGACGCGCTTGAAAATACTCATGTATGACAACGAGCGCGCGGCGCGTGGGAACGAGGTGAATGTAAGAATTGCAATCATTAAGCGTAGGCCGTGACGCTTAACGACCCACCGAAATCAAGAAATCCAGCAATGTATCATTAATGCCCGGCCACTGCGCATGGGGTTTATCGCCTTCGCAATACCAGGTTTTTACACCCTTAGCGCAACCGGAATAAGCCATGCAGCCATTGGCAATCTTTTCAGGTATAGGCTCGCAATGATTGCACGCCGCCCACCAGCCGGAAGACTGCTGACCATACTTCGGGAACAAGCGATCGTTCACGCTGTGCATGACCATCACAGGAATCGGAGCCGGGCATTTATGATCACGTAAATCCTGATAATCGATTCCTGCTGCGCTAGGCGCAATCGCCTTGGGAATATGCTTGGTGCCGGACATAAACGCCAAAGCCATCGCAGCAGTACCGCCGTCAGAATGCCCGGTAAGGAAAATACGTTCTTTATCAACACACCATTGCTTGGCAATCAGGCCGGGAATAGTTCCGAGTTCGATGGTAGAGGTAGGCGATAAATCGGGATGATCGGCATAAGCGACGATAAATCCGGCGGTCGTTGCTTTCAGCGTAAGTGCGGTCGTTTTCTCGGTTTTTGCCCGGTTTGAGCCTGCCGGAGAAAAGACCAGCAGCAACGGATGAGCGATAGTGGCATCATAATTCAATGGCGTGCGTATATTGTATTTAATGCCTTCCAGCGTCGATTCGCCATTGACGATGCCGGATTCTCCGTCGAGCTTACCGGCAACGCATTGCGGATTTGCGTTTTCTCCGGCATAAGACGCGCTGCCTACTTGAGAGTACTCGTCATTATCTTCGCTGAAAAAAACTATCAGCGTTATAACAATGGGTAGCAAAAACAGTAACTTGAAAACGTTGTTTCGCAAAGTCGATTTATCCAGGTAGGCTTTAAGCATCGGATGGCCTCGCTGCATGTTTGCCGGCGGCGCGTTTCATTAAGTAAACAACTCCTGCGATAAGCACCACGACGAATAGCGATTTTATCGGCAAATTGTCTGAAGCTTCTTGCTCAAGACCTATCGAAAGCGGGATATGGCTATCGATGCTTTTGTCTTGATGCACTATCGCGACATGGGCCAGATAATTGCCCGCACCGAATTTACTGAAATCAACCACGCCATTCACCGTGCCCGATTTTATTTTCGTCGGTTCCAGATAGAAAACCCGGATTCCTTCCGGTTCTTTGGTGACTTCAAATTCGACGGTTAAATTACGCAGGCCTTTGCCTTCATAATCGAATACCAGATTAGTGGAGCCCAGATGCGGAATAATCTGGCAATACTCTTTGTCATTGCTCAATGCCGGTGTATAAGCGGTAAAGTGTACCCGCTCATGACCCACCAGGATATTGCAGGCATCGACTTCATTATTCGCCCCGCGATGAGCATAGACGGCCGACGGCAAAGCGACGGCCAATAATCCAAATAAACCTAAAGCGCGGCAACTACAGGCTAAGGTGTTGATTAATGGGGGGAACAGAATGTTCTTTTTCATGTTTAAAACCTCTCGCTCGTAAACAGCATCTTATCGGCATTAATGCCTAAAATCACTAAAGCGACTGTATTCAAGATTGTCGCTTTCATAGCTTTCTCATATCGCTTTCATAAGGTAAGCGCAATCGTATAGTGAAATACAAAGGTTTGTATAATACTGACTTTCTATGGAACAATAGCTTTTTGCTATATCAGGAGGCTCTCATGGAAATGCAGCAAATCCGCTATTTTTTGGCAGTCTGCGATCAGGGAACAATCACCCACGCCGCGCAACTCACTTACGTCTCGCAACCGTCTTTGACACAGGCGATAAAAAAACTCGAAGAGGAAATGGGCGGGGAATTATTTACGCGGACCCGTTCCGGTTGCCTGTTAACGCCGTTAGGTCGCATGGTTGAAGCCAATCTGCGCAAGATTTACAAAGACCTTCAGGCGACCAAAGCGGAAGCGATTCGTTTTACCCGGTTAAACACCATTCCCTTGCGCATCGGCCTGATGACCACGATAGGCGCGCAACGCCTAAGCCCTTGTCTTGCGTGGTATCAGCAGGAATACCCGAATATCGAACTGGAATTAATCGTCGATAGCGAAGCGAGTTTATTGAAGCAGCTGGATTCAGGCTCACTGGATCTGGTGATCAGCGCCCCGGCGCAATTACCGGCAGCACCGTATCAATCGACCCTGCTTTACGAAGAACGCTACGTGGTCGCATTCAGCCCGCCCCATCGCTTTAATCAACTGCAAAAAGTCGATCTGAAAGCGATACAGTCGGAGCCCTATTTAGACCGGTTAAATTGCGAGTTGAGAGAAGACTTGAAATGCATTTGCCAGAGTCAGGAAATCAATCTTTACGCCGCTTACCGCAGTAACAGCGAAGAATGGATTTTGCGCATGGTGCAGGAGGGTATCGGTGTTGCGTTGATGCCTGAATATACCCTGCCCAAACAGGCAACGGACATCAGTTATCGTTATCTGTCAGAGCCTGAAATCAGCCGTCAGGTTTATGCGATTCATACCAACCAGACATCAGCAAAGTCGGAATTGCAGGCATTGATCGTTAATTTGAGCAGTACGTAAAATCGACGCTTAAACCGTTGGTCGAAAGCATTAATTCGCCACGAAGGCACGAAGGACACGAAGTTTTATGTTTTTCATCGGGTATTACGGAATTAAGAGCATTGAAAAACTCGTCAACAGAAACCCCAGCTTGCTTGAGATCGTCGCTTAAGGATTTGGTTTAAAATAACTTCCCGAAACCACTGTTTTCGATCGTCGAGCCGTTCGTGCTGAGCTTGTCGAAGCATGATCGGCTTGACGCGGTAGCCTGAAATTTTCCCGCTCACCCTTCGACAAGCTCAGGGCGAACGAAAAAAATTCACCCAATCCATATCGGGAAGTTATTACTGACCATATCCTAAAGTACTTCACGATGATTAGGAACAACACAGCTTTGAGAACCTTTTTTAGGGCCTGATCATTTTCCCGCTTCCACAAGCCAATCTATCCAGCCACAGCCAGCCGGTAATAAAGCGCTGCATTTTCAGTCAATTTAGCCACCACTCCCGCATCGAGATGGCCGCTGGCAACGCGCGACTGTAAATCGTCGAGAATATATTCAAGGCTCATGGTATGGCGATAAGGCCTTTCTTGCGCTAAGGCCTGGAAAATATCGGCAACGGTAATGATGCGGCATTCCAGGTCCAGTTCTTTGGTGCCGTTTTTAAAAGGATAACCGTCGCCGATCAAAGTTTCATGGTGGAACCCTGCCCACAGTGGAATCTTCGAGTCGTCAAACACCCGTTGCAGGATGCGGAAGGTGTCGTAGCTATGCCGATGCATGGTGGCCCGTTCCTCCGGCGTCAGGCTGCCCGGTTTGTCGATGATGTCTTCCGATACCCGCAATTTGCCGATGTCGTGCAACAGCCCGGCGATTTCAACCTGCTCCAGCTCGTAGCCTTTAATGCCGAAATCCATAGCCAATTGCCGTGCGATATGCGCTACCCGTTGCGAGTGCTCATCGGTGTACGGGGATTTGGCGTCCACTACGCGCGAAAACAGCCGCGCCAGTTCTTTGAGCGCAGGAATATCCAGCAAGGTCGTTGGAATATGGCTACCGATGCTGCGTAAATCTTCATCCAGATATTCGGGTTCCATGGCCAGCCAAAAAGCTTCGACATCGGCGATTTCGGCAAAGGCATCCACCAGCTCCGGCGCAAACAAGATGCCTGACAGCGTTTTGATTTGCGCGATAATCGCCGGATACTCGGTCAGTATATGGCCGGTGCTCAGGAAAGGCGCTTGCAGCATATCGATGCGATCCGCCAGATACAGCAGATTGGCACGCAAGCAAAGGCGACGATCGACAGACGAAGCCAGCAGGTCTTCCCAGCGGGTGTGATGGTAGCGAATCTCGGCAGACAAATGCGCCAGCGGCGGACAGGCCGACAAATAATTGGAGCCGCGGATGCAATGATCTTCGGCGCCGTCCCATTCCAGCGTTTCGGTGAGCTGGTGATGTTCATGGAATCTGGAAACCCCGCAATCATGCAGCATACCGGAGTAAAGGATGGACAGGCAGTCAACTTCCGGCCAGTTCAGGTGCCGGGCAATAGCCCTGGCCATGATCGCCACGCGCTTGCCGTGCCTGACTTCGTCAACGCCGACTAAATCCAGCGCGCAACTCAATGCGGTAATGGCGTTATGTATATCGATATGTTGGAGTTTCATGGCACACGGTGCTCTGTTTGATGACGAATCTGTTCAATGGAAATGTTTCCGATTTTGACAGGCGAGCCGAGAATTGTCTTTAAAAATTTGGGTAGAGAGAAGGGGAGTTCGGCTTGTGGCACCGATAGAGATCAAGTGGTTGGCTGCGATTATGGACAATTCGAACGTTGATCAAACTGCCAGGCAATGACCGCAGCCTCCGCTACGGGCTACTCGTGACGCAACGCTTCGATCGGATCCATGCGCGCCGCCTTACGAGCCGGGACATAGCCGAATACGATACCGACCGTCGCCGAAAACATAAATGCGATGGCAATAACCGGTAGATTAAACACCAGCGGCACCTGCAAAACAGCGGCCAACATACTGGAAGAAACCAGCGCCAGCACAATGCCGATTAACCCGCCGGACGACGACAGCACCACCGCTTCCACCAGAAACTGTAGCAATATCTCGTTTTCCAGCGCGCCGATGGCAAGGCGGATGCCGATTTCACGGGTGCGTTCGGTAACCGACACCAGCATGATGTTCATGATGCCGATACCGCCGACCAGCAGACTCACCGCCGCTACAGCGCCAAGTAATCCCGTCATCATTTGTGTGGTTCCTGACAGCATGGTGGCGATCTCTTTCATATCCATCACATTAAAATTATCGTCTTCGTCCGCCGACAAATGTCGGCGGATTCGTAGCAATCGCTGCAGCTCCTGTTTAACCGCATCCGTCGATATGTCGTCCTTGGCCGATACCTGGATCAGGCTGACATCGTCATTACCGGCAATCCGGCGCTGAAAAGTGCGCAACGGCACAATGACGATGTCGTCCTGGTCGCTGCCCATAGTGGACTGGCCTTTGGGCTTGAGTAATCCGACGATTTCGCACGACAGTTTTCGTAGGCGCATTTTTGCGCCGAGCGGGCTTTGTCCTGCGAACAACTTGACGCGCACGGTTTCGCCGATAACACAGACGGCAGCGCCGGAACGCGCTTCGCTGCCGGTAAAAATACGGCCTTCCGCTAACTGACGGTTATTGACCATGAAATACTGTTCGGTGCTGCCAGTCACGGTCGTGCCCCAGTTTTCATTGGCGAAAATAGCCGTGGAGGCGGACGATGCTTGCGGCGCCACCGCAGTCAATGCAGGTACCTCGCGGGCCAACGCTTCGGCATCGGCCAATTTGAAGGCCGGGGCCGTAGAGCTTTGCCCCGGTCCCATGCGCTTGCCGACGCTAACCATCAATAGATTACTGCCCAGACTGGCGATTTGCTGCGTCACCTGCCGGGTTGCCCCGCTGCCGAGGGTAACCAGCACAATCACCGCGGCAACGCCGATAATGATGCCCAGCATGGTCAGCACCGAACGCATGATGTTGCGCCGCATTTCCCTCAATGCCAATCGTAAGGCAACGCCTAACATAAGCTGTCTCCGGGTTGGTTTTGATCGCTTTCGATCAGGCCATCGCGAAAATGCACGGTACGCTTGGCGTAAGCCGCCATGTCGGCTTCATGAGTAATCATGACGATGGTAATCCCCCTATCGCGATTAAATGTCGTCAACAATTCCATGATTTCCTCACTGCGTTTCGAGTCGAGATTACCGGTCGGTTCATCAGCCAACAGCAACAAAGGTTGAGTGACGATAGCGCGGGCAATGGCGACCCGCTGCTGTTGCCCGCCGGATAATTCGCCGGGCGTGTGGTGCTCCCAACCTTTCAGGCCGACTGTGTCGAGCGCCTGATAGGCGGCGGCGCGGCGGACATCGCTGTCGATACCGCGATAAATCAACGGCAATTCCACGTTCTCCAACGCCGAGGTGCGGTTAAGCAGATTGAAGCCCTGAAAGATGAAACCCAGATAATGACGGCGTAACAAAGTGCGCTGATTGCGCGACAGCAGGCCGACATCGACATTCTGAAAACAATATCGCCCGGCAGTCGGTTGATCCATACAGCCTAAAATATTCATGCAGGTACTCTTGCCCGAACCACTCGGTCCCATCACGGCCACAAATTCGCCTGGATCAATCCGAAAGCTTACGCCACGCAAGGCCAGCATAGCTGCTTCGCCGCTGCCATAGACTTTAGTGACTTGTTGCAGCTCCAACAGGGGCTGCGGATTCTCATTGGCAGACATTGCGATCATGGTTTACTGACCTGTCCGGTAACCAGTTCGGTACCGGCTGTAACAGCGCCGTCGACAATTTCGGTGACAATGCCGTTAGTCGCACCTTTGGTAATGCTGATAGACGCGAGTTCGCCGTTACGTAGCGTCCAAACCTGTTGGGTTTTGCTGTTTGCGGCCTCTGCTTGACGCGATTCTTGACCCGGCGGATGCGGCAGCAGCGAATCCAGGAAACTGCCTTTAGCCTTTTGTTCGCCCGGCGTTACCGGCGGCGCAAAGCGCAATACGCTGTTGGCGACCAACAAAACGCCGGTTTTTTTATTGACGGTAATTACGGCCGTGGCAGTCATACCCGGCCGCAAAGACAGCGCGGAATTATCGACCCGCAGCACGGTTTTATAGGTTACCACCCCGTCTACCGTTTCCGAACCGAAACGCACTTGGGTCATCTCGGCCGGAAAGCTGCGGTCGGCGTAGGCATCGACGGTAAACAACGCTTTCTGACCCGGCTGCACCAAACCGACATCCGCCTCATCGACATCGACCTGTAATTCCATTTGCGTTAAATCTTCGGCCAGCGTAAACAGCACCGGCGCTTGAAACTGCGAGGCGACAGTCTGTCCCGGTTCCACCGAGCGCTTCAACACCACGCCGTTGATCGGCGAGCGCACCACCGCTTTGGTAATGTCGGTGCGATTGACATTCAGAGTTGCTTGCGCCTGATCGACCGCTGCCTTGGCGGCGGCTTCATCGGCGCGCGCCCGCGCCAGCGTCGCCCTGGCGGTGTCGAGGTCGTATAGCGACGGCACTTTGCCGCCGCTCAATTGCTGGACATGCAGCTGTCGCGCCATTTTCACTTCCGCCTCCAGCAAGCTGGCATGAGTCTGTTGGACTTTGGCGCGGGCCGACTCCAGCCCGGCTTGCGATTGCAAGGCCTGCGCCTCAAGCCGGGTAGTATCCAGACGCGCCAGCACCTGGCCGACCGTGACGCTATCGTTATAATCCGCTTCTACCGACTTGATGGTTCCGGATACCTCTATGCCGACTTCGACTTCCTTGAGCGGCGCCAAAGTGCCGGTGGCGCTGACGGTAACCTCGAGATCACCGCGCGTTACAGCTTGCGTGACATAACCGGCTTGTTGGTTATTGCCGCTATTGAATGCAAAAACGACGACCAGGATCGTGATGCCGAGCGCAACGGCAAGCCACCGCCATTTTTTGAGCGGCTGACGGCTGTTTGCCGGATTGAGCCCGAGCACTTCGGCGATAGGTTGTGTTGCTTGGCTGTTTGGATCATTCATGATCGGCTTGCTCAGAGTTGTTGTTGGCGTGCCAGCCACCGCCGAGCGCCTTGTAAAGTCGAACAATATCGGCGGCGACTTCAGACTCGCTGGTGGCTAATTGGGTTTGCGCGCTCAGTAGCGAGCGCTGAGAATCCAGAACTCGTTGAAAATCGAGTAAGCCGGAAATATACTGCGCGTCGGCCAGAGCCAATGCACTGATGCCTGCCTCCACAGCCGCGTTCAGCGCATCGCGGCGCTTACGTTCTTCGGAATAAGCCGTCAGCGCATTTTCGACATCGCGGAACGCAGTCAGTAGAGTCGACTGATATAAACCCAGCGCCTGTTCCTGAAGGGCGTTTTGAATGTTGATGTTACTGCGGATGCGTCCTGCGTCGAGTAAGGTCCAGGCTGCATTTGCGGCGACTTCAAAGGTCTTGGCCCCGGCGGTATAGAGATTGGCGTAAGCCAGAGATTCCAGGCCGATAGAGCCTGATAGCGTAAAATCGGGATAGCGCGCCGCCTCGGCAACGCCGATTTGAGCGGTTTGCGAGGCCAGTTTACGCTCGGCACGCCGCACATCCGGACGTCGGCGCAACAGATCTGCCGGGATGCCAACGCCGATCCCGGCAGAGGCGGCGGGAATCCGGGCGGATGCGGCCAGCAACCGCTTCAGGGTGTCGGGTTGTTGGCCCAGCAACAGCGCCAGCCGGTGCTTGGCCTGTTCCAGCGTACTTCGCAAACTGGGGATTCCGGCGCGGGTATTTTCCATTGTCAATTTGGCCTGATCGACATCCAGCTGCGTGGTCAGTCCGGCTTGGTACCGCCAGCGGGTAATGTCGTAGGTTTCACTCTGTGCGGCCAGGTTGTCTTCGGTAATTTTAAGGCGGGTTTGGTAGCTGCGCACATCGACATAGTTAAGCGCCACTTCCGCGCACAAACTGACCAAAACGTCGCGCAAATCTTCCTGCGCCGCTTGCATGGTCGCATCGGCCGCTTCGATGGCGCGCCGCTTTTTGCCGAAAATATCGATTTCCCAACTGGCATCCAGGCTATTACTGTACAGCTCGCTGGTGATGCCGCCACCGGCAGCCTCGCTGCTGCCGCTTTGGCTGGCCGATGCTGTTAACGACGATGTCGGCAACAAATTGGCCTTGGCCAACTGACGACGAGCGCGCGCCTCACGTAATCTGGCCTCGGCCTGATATAAATCCTGATTACCCGCTTGAGCTTTCCCCATCAGTTCCGTCAGAACAGGATCGTTGAAAACGGTCCACCAACGGTCGATGTCGGCCATTTTTGCAGCCGGGTCGCCGGTTTCGGCAATGCTCCAGTTTGCCGGTAATTGGGTTTGCGGCTGCCGGTAATCGGGGCCTGCCATAAAACATCCCGATATTAGCGGCGCGAGCAACCACAGCGTATTTTTCTTTGTCGCTCTCATCGGTAGGCTACTTCATTTTCAGGTTTGACGACTTCTTCAGCCAGTGATTGGGCTTCCCCGAAATCCACGATTGGGCAACGGCGTCGGACTTGCCGATGCCGTCTAAAAATGCGCTGGATACGCTGAATACGGCGGCGATATGTTTAAAATCCTGTTCGCTGTCCTGCCGACCGCCATGCGGAGGTCTGCCCATCATGCCTCCCGGAGGAGGGCCGCCGGCCGGGCCGCCCCCGCCTTGAAAGGAACCGCCAAAGCGCGGCATGGCGTCGCCGGGGCCGGTTTTTCCGCTGGATTCCTGAGGTGAACCCGACTCTTGCCGATGTTCCAAGTTAGATCCTGCCAATAATTGATGATTGCCTTTATTTAATAGCAGCAGATATTTATTGCCAAGCGGTGCGTATTCCCAGATTGCCGTGCGCACGTAAGGGGAACTGATCCCGTAAGGATCGTCGTCCTCGCTGCCGGTCACCACCAGCAAGGGAATGGAAATGTTTTTATAACGGGTTGCGACCTGACCGAGCGCCATATCGACGGACGGGCTGAATAAAATCGCGGCAAGCGGCTTGAAGTCTTGCGCTTGGGACAGATCGGCCCCGGATTTCTCGCCAATCATCGCCGCCGCTGTTTGCGCGCCGAGGTCGTAACCGGCAACGATCAATCGCGACAAATCCGCGGCTGCAAACAAGCCTTTGCCTGACGTTGACCTCAGCTTGAGTTGAGCGTGAGCCCAGAGCAGGTGGTTGATGCGTTTGTTCAGGGATTCCAGCGAGAAATGCTCATGTCCCAGATAGTGCAGTTCACTGTTTCTGAGGGCTTTCGACGGCATGGATTTGTTGTCGCCAGGCGGGCCCCGCTCGTCTTCGGGAGATCCGGCCGGTCCGGCATCGTCGCCCATTCGCTGCATTGGCCCCAGTTCTTTGAGCGCTTCGCCGATTTCAAGCGGCTGCATGCTGAAAACCGCGTAACCGGCTTTAGCCCAGGTTTCGCGCCAGAGTCGGCCGCCATCGGCATGCTCGCCCAAGCCCGGCAGGTAAATAATTAGCGGATAAACGCCCGGAGCCGTCGGCGCAAGCATTGAGATTTCCACGGCTTGGCCATCATGCCGCCAAGTTTCGCGGATCGAATCGATCGCATAGCTGTGCGCGGGAGAGTAGCCGCCCTCGGCAATAAACTGTCCGACCTTTTCAGCCTGCTCTTCCGAGGTGGGCGGGGACGGGCGGAAAAAACAACCGGTCAGGAAAACTGCACAGGCGATCATCGCCGGAAAATAAGCCGTAGTTTTGTTCATGGTGATTTGATGTGGTGGCTTGATATGAAGGATTCAGTATGCCGGAATTACGGGTAAATCAATGTTAGCAAAATGTAAAATTGGGTAAATACGGCGACAGTAAGAATAACCACGAAGGCACGAAGAACACGAAGTTTTCAATGAGTTAATTAACTGATGTTACGTACTGTCCACGAAAAACACGAAAGACACGAAAGACACGAAAGACACGAAAGACACGAAAGAATAGAGGGCCGTATGTTTCCCTGCTTACGGTGTGCATCTTTCTAATCTTGACGATGGGCTTTACTTATTGTTCCTATGCCCGGTTTTTTCGTGCTTTTTGTGCCTTTCGTGGACTACGCTTTTTTATTAGGTACATGCGTAACGTCATTTAATTAAGTATTTTTCTTCGTGTCTTCGTGTCTTCGTGGTGAAGAATGCCTACATTGTTCCCCTGCGCTACGCCGCGAGTTACGACCAACGTTTTGCGAATACGGGACGCAGCGCGTCCAGCACTGCATTCCCACGCAGCGCGTGGGAACGAGAAAACGTCAGTTAATTAAGTATTTTTCTTCGTGTCTTCGTGGTGAAAAATACTTTTAGCCTGATTTGGATAATACTCAAGCTTGGGAACCGGGATACAGGGTTTTCGGTCTTGAGAATTGCGCCCAGCCAACGACCGGGCGCACAATGCAGTGGTCTGAATTAATCTTCGAAATGAGCCATTTTGCTTTGCAATTTCTCTTGTTGCTCCTTGGTTAACAGTTTGAAAATGGCATTGTCCAGTCTGGCTTTCTGTAATGCCGTTTCTTTGTGAATGGCGTCCGCCTTGTCAAGCAGCGCCTGGATTTTGTCATCACTGTAGTCGTTGGAAAAGCTTAGCTGATGAATCTCCTTGCCAATGCTTATTGCATTTTTCAGCTTGGCATCGAATTCGGTGCGATGGGCTTTGACCAGCGCTTTGATTTCATTCTGTTGTGTTTCGCCCAGATCGAGTTGATGCAAAAAGCCCGGCAAGTGCGCTTCATCATGCTCGGGTCGATGATGTTTGGATGGCGGCATGCCTCCGAAAGGCGGTTCGCCGTACATTTGCGGGTCAGCCAGGGCTATCTCCGGTAATAAAGGCGGTTCGCCGGGCGTTCGCGGATTAGCTAAGGCTATCGCCGGTAATAAGGGCAGAATCAACAGCAGTTTGCGCATAAAAAATCTCCGTGTATTTAATAAAAGAGGCGACGGAACAGGGTTGATTCCGTCGTGTTCAGTATCACTCCAATGCAGGTAAAGCGCTGTTATTGAAATGTAAATTCAGGTAAATCCAGTGGGCGGATTGTGGCGGTTGCCATGGCGTAACGTTATGATGCCGTCAACAAGGTAATTAAGGTGGCGAGCGTGACGAAAATTTTAATCATTGACGATGATGTGGAACTGGCAGGGCTGTTCAAGGATTATCTGGAACAGGATGGCTTCGCGGTCGAAGTGACCCATCAGGGCGAGTCTGGGCGGCGGCTGGCTTTGTCGGGCGACTACCAGCTGGTGATACTCGACATTATGTTGCCGGATATAAAAGGCACCGAGGTCTTAATGCGCATCCGTATGGAAAGCCGTATTCCGGTGCTGATGTTTACCGCCAGAGGCGATGATGTCGACCGGATTATCGGATTGGAATCGGGAGCGGACGATTATGTGCCCAAGCCCTGCACGCCAAGGGAGCTGGCGGCGCGTATCCGCGCAATTTTACGTCGAACCCAGTCTGTAAGCGATGCCGTCGGCAACGGGCCGATTGTTGCCGGCCCTTTGAAAATCTGGAGCGAAAAACGCAAGGCGTCATGGCTAGATCAGGACATGGAGCTTACCAGTACCGAGTTTAATTTGCTGGAAACGCTGGCGATGAATGTTGGCCGTATCGTCACCAAAAACGAATTGTCGGAAAAAGCGCTGGGACGGCCTTTGGCGCGTTTCGATAGAAGTATCGATGTGCATATGAGCAGCATTCGCCAGAAACTGGGCTGTCAGAACGATGGGCGCTCTTATATTCAGACGGTGCGCGGTCAGGGTTACCAGTTGGTGAAGGAGTAAGGGCATGGGGCGTTTGTTCTGGAAGTTTTTCCTTACCTTCTGGCTGGCTTTGCTGGTGGCCGGTATCGGGGTCGGCACGACGGTCTGGTTAAGGCATAATGCGTGGCAGGGAAGTGAAACGGCCAAGTATTCGATTGATGTCAGGCATGCGTCATCGTTTGTCGCTGTCGCGGAGAATATTATCCGGCACGGCGGAGTTGCCGGGTTGCGCAGCTTTCTTGAGGCGATGCACGATGCTCCTTTCCCGCCGGTTTATGCGGTTGACGATCAAGACCGAGAGCTGCTGCAGCGTAGCGTAGCGCCCGAGGTTTTGCAGCAGGCGCGTACACTATTCTTGCAGGCCGCCTATCCTGAGGCGATTCGTAGGGTGTCGACAGAGGATGGACATCGGTATTTGCTGTTTGTGCCGCTGCCGGAACACGGTTTTGCCGATCGTCCGCCGCGCATGCCGGGTGAAGAAGCGGATGCCGGTTTTGCTCCGCCGCCTCCTGAGGGTTATTTTTCGCGTCCTCCCCAGCCGCCGCGTGTGCCGCCATCGCCGCTGTTGCCGATTTTGGCCGGTACTTTTGCCAGTCTGATATTCAGTGCGGCGCTGGCCTGGTATTTTGCCAAGCCGATTCGCAGTTTGCGCAACGCTTTTACCGCGCTAGCGCAAGGCGATCTGGATACCCGAGTCGGTTCATCGATGGGAAAGCGTCGCGATGAATTATCCGATCTGGGGCAGAATTTCGATCACATGGCCGGACAGATTCATAATTTGGTGCATGCCCAGCAACGCTTGCTGCACGATGTCTCCCATGAATTGCGTTCGCCGCTGGCGCGGATACAGGCCGCTATCGGTCTGGCCCAGCAACAACCGGAAAAGATTATGGCGATGATGGAACGTATTGAACGGGAATCGCAACGCATCAGCGACCTGGTCGGCGAATTATTGGTGCTGTCCCGTTTGGAAGCCGGTGTTTCCGGCAGCGAAAGCCATGATTTCGACATCGGCGGATTGCTGGACGATATTGTCGAAAATGCCCGTTTTGAAGCCGAGCAGTATGGGGTTGTTATTCGCTATGACGGCATTGAAGAAACGGTGGTCAAAGGCCGTAGCGAATTGCTGCATCGCGCGATTGAAAACGTATTGCGTAATGCGTTGCAGCATTGCAAAAAAGGCGGTGAGGTGGCGGTTATAGTTCGTTTCGATACCGGTAAACGCCGCTTACAGGTGGCGGTCTATGACCAGGGGCCGGGCGTTGCCGAGAGCGATTTGTCGGCGATTTTCGAACCGTTTTTCCGTAGCGGCGATCGAGGCAAAGCCGACAGTATAGGTCTGGGATTAGCCATCGCCTATCGTGCGATAGAGGCCCATGCCGGGCGCATACAAGCTAGCAATCGCCCGCAAGGCGGGTTGCGTATTGAAATAAATATTCCTTTTACCGAGTAAATATTTCAGCGCGACGAGGCCGGGCAGAGGGGAGCGATACTTTGTAAGTCGCATAAAAACACCACGAAGAGCACGAAGAAAAAATAAAACTTCATGCTCTTCGTGTCTTCGTGGTGAAAATTACGTAACGGCGGGGTTTAAATTAAGCGGATGTCGAAAAGCCGCTGCTTTCCGCTGTCTGATCGAAGCCGTAAGATTTCAGCAATTGCACCATCTGTTTCATGAACTGCGCATCGGCGTTTGAGGTAGAAGACGTTGATGACGTATCGGTACTGCTGCCGGTGCCGGACGCGTTTTTCGAATCCTCAAAAGTCCTCGCTTCGCTACCGCTCACCTTGCCGTCGCCGTTAATGTCGGCAGCGTCGAAATTGGCGGCTACATCGCTCATTACCTTGGATCTTTCGTTGTCTGTCGAACTCAGGTCTTTTGACATTGAGGTCAGTTGATCTTTGGTAAAGCCTTGATCGCCTTGGCCGCCCTCTTGCGGCGGTGGGGGCGGCATGCCGCCTGCCAACATTTGCATTAACTGCACATCGGCGCTTGACGTCGATGACGTATCGGACGAGGCTTGCGATGCCGCATAGGCCTGCGCCTCTTTAGCGCTCACCGTGCCGTCCTCATTGGCATCTGCCGGCTCAATGTCCTGGTTGGAGCTTGAGCTGTCTGACGAACTTGATTTTTGAGCGCCTTGAGCGCCGCCGGGCGGTGGCGGTGGAGGCATGTCGCCCTGCATGCGCATTCTCGGGGATTGTCCATCCAGTTCCGATGCTATTTTTTGTATAGTCGCCGACATTTCCTCTTTGGTGACCTTGCCGTTGCCATCGCTATCCATTTTGGAGAACATGTCGTCAGCGGAAGTGGAGCTGCTTGAGCTATCCGATTGCGACACTTTGCCAAGCGCGGTTTGCAAATCGCTTTTTTCAATATAGCCTTTCCCCGCGGTATCCAGTTTCGAAAATAAATCTTCGGCCATTTTCGCTGGATCGGGGCGCCTCATTGCGCCTGACATCATTGCCGAACTGCTGCTGTTTATACTGCTAATACTCATGACTTTATCCTCATCTTGGTTATCATTGATGGATGGCCGGTTGGCCGTCCGTATTGCCGTTCTTGTAAGACAGCGTCTAACTGACTTAACGGAACTACATAAGTTCCTGAGCAATATAGCGGCCAGCAAGGGAGTCAGAACAGGCTCGTAAAGGTAAAGTTAAGTTAAAGAATGTTAAGGATTTTCGGCCAATGTTAAATTGATGGCGTGTACCGAGAGAATGGTCTGGAAAAAACCGTGCAGTTTGTTATCAACCGGCAAATGATTGCCGTTGTTGCCGCCGGATGAATGGCTTGTCTAATGCCTTTAAGTTGATTGCCGGAGGTTTGGCGGTTACAGTTAGCCGACTGATTTATAAAACACTTTTAAAAGGGATTGCGCATGAAAGCATTATGTATGCTGATTTTTACCTTATTGACAAGCTGCACCGGCATCCCCGAAGGGGTTACGGCAGTTGACGGTTTTGAGGTTAACCGCTATCTGGGCACCTGGTACGAAATCGCGCGGCTCGATCATCGATTCGAGCGGGGCTTGGAGAATATTTCTGCAACCTATACCTTGCGGGACGATGGCGGCGTTGATGTGCTGAATAAGGGTTGGGATGTGAAGGCCGGGGAATGGCATGAGGCGCAAGGCAAGGCTTATTTTGTCGAACAGCCGGATAAAGGGAGGCTGAAAGTGTCTTTTTTCGGGCCGTTTTACGGCGGCTACAATATTATTGAACTGGATAAAAAAGATTATGCTTATTCGATGATCGCCGGGCCGGATCGCTCTTATTTCTGGATATTATCCCGAACCAAACAACTGCCCGAGGCGACTTTGCAGACATTGATCGATCGGGCCAAGACGCTGGGTTTTGCTACCGACCAGCTTATTTTTGCCAAGCATGATTAGCGTGTTCGGTCTGCGGATTACAGTCTTTCAAGCTATAATCTTACGACTTCGACCCTTACCGAAACTGGATAATCTGTTTGTATGAATAAACCGGCAGCGCCTCGAAAACGGGCCAGTGTCAAACTGGAGACAGCTCCAAAACCTAAACCTAAACCTAAACCCCGAACGACACGGAAAACATCAAAAAAAGAGTTGCCCAAACCGCCGGTTGGCAGCTTCAAACACCGGCTGTTGATGATCGGCCTTGAAGTGCTGGGTTTGGCGATAACGGCGGTTTCTGCGGTGATGATTTTGTTGGGTTATTCGGCGGGCTGGTTTTCCGGCACCCGTTTTTTCACCAGTTTATTGCCGTTTGCAATCGGCGTATTGGCATTGATCGTTGCGGCCGCTGTGTTGCTGATAGGCTGGTGGAGACTGCGACAATGGTTGCAGGGCAGGGCGGTAATATTAGCCCCGATTCTGGCTATCAGCTTTGCGCTGGTTATCGGCTGGTTTGTGCTGCAAAACCATTTTGCCCAAGCGTTCGGGCATTTTCGCATGCTGGTCGGCGGCAAGCAGGAAGCCAGTCGGGTTACGCTGGCGCATCAGGTCTATGCCGCTTACCGGCGTTATGATACGGCACAATTGCTACAGATGGTTAACCGGGCAGAGACCTATAATCCGGCTATTGTTGAAGCGGCCAAGGTGTTCGACATCGATCCCAATCTTCTGCAAGGCATCGCCGCGACGGAATCCTCCTTTCTGCCCAGAGACAGTCGGGATGGCGGGCATGGGTTGTTTCAAATTACCCAGGTGCCTAAAGCGGTCATGGCGCAGGCCGGTAAACAACTGGCGGTGAGCAAACCTTCATTGCTCGATCCGAGGCACAATGCTTTTATCGCCGCCGCCACATTAAAATACTATCTGACCGAGATGCACAACGACCTGTTTCTGGGCTTGCTGGCCTATAACATCGGTCCAGCCAATGGCGGCCTTCGCTTTATCATGCAGCAGTATGGCGCGATCGATTTCATCACCATACAGCCTTATTTGCAACAATTGCCGCGCGATTATCCGATTCGTGTTTTATCGCACGCGCTCGCTTTCCGGCTCTGGAAAATAGAGGGAAAACTGCCGGTTTATGAGGAAGGCGACAATGCTATGCGCATCCAACGCATTGGCATACCTGGCCTGCAAGCGGAGCTTTAGTTAAGGTAATGCGATAGATGGACAGTTCCAGAGAAGTTCAACGTAAGTTGGAGGCTTGTGGCGTGTACGAGCTTGGGGACCAGTTCGGCAAGAATAAAAGACGTGTCTTTGGGGGCGACAATTTTAGAAAGGAGCTGAAATAAAAAAAGGCAGCTGACTAAAAGTAAGCTGCCTTTTATGTATATGGCGGAGAAGCAGTCCGCCCAACTAAGATTCGATTAAGTCCAATAAGAACAAAAACCACTAATAATAAACAGTAACTTATAAAAACATTGTCCAATAAGATACATTAAAATATACTACAATCCAATGCCAAGGTTAGGGCTAAAGTTAGGGTTAAAATCCAAGGTGATTGTATGAGTGAAACCCAAAAAAAGAAACAAAAAATTGGACTGACAGTTAAATTCGTCGAAAGCAATAAGCGCGAACCCGGCTATTACGCTGACGGTAAAAATTTGTACTTGCGCGTTACAAGGACTACAAGCAAAAGGCTACCAGAAACACATATAAATAAAGCGTGGGTCTTTATTTACAAAAAAGATGGTAAACGTACCGAGATTGGCCTGGGTTCATTTGATGTTGTGTCGCTAGACAAGGCCAGAGAAGAACGAGATAAATATAATAAACAACTAAAGGCTGGTATTGACCCACTAGACGAAAAACAGCGCCAAGCCAACGAGGACAAGGCACAACGCGCAAAAATGATGACCTTCCAGCAATGCGCCGATGCTTATATCAGTGCTCATCGAGCTGGATGGAAAAACCCTAAACACATCCAACAATGGCAAAACACACTTGCACAATATGTTTATCCAGTCTTTGGTGGGTTGGATGTTAAGTTCATCGACACCGGATTAATCACAAAATGCCTTGAACCTATTTGGCTGAACAAGAATGAAACTGCTGGACGGGTTCGCGGTCGTATCGAATGTGTTTTAGATTGGGCTACTGCTCATAAGTATAGAGTCGGTGAAAATCCAGCGAGGTGGAAAGGTCATCTTGATAAGCTTTTGGCTAAACCAAGCAAGGTTCAAAAAACAGAGCATCATAGTGCTTTGCCGTATAGTGAAATCAATGGTTTTATTGATCGGTTACGGCAGCAGGACGGAATAGCCGCTAAATGCCTTGAGTTCACTATTTTGACAGCAGCCAGAACAGGTGAAACTATCGGTGCTACTTGGGATGAAATAGACCTTGATGCAAAAACTTGGACTATCCCAGCGGTTCGGATGAAGGCGGAGCGAGAACATTCTATTCCATTAAGCAGTAATGCTATGTCTATTATTAATGATATGGCCGCTATTCGTACAAACGATTATGTTTTTCCAAGCACTAAAAAAGGCTTGAGCAACATGGCAATGCTGGCGGTTTTAAAGCGCATGGATAGGGCAGATATTACGGTGCATGGTTTCCGGTCAACATTCAGAGACTGGTCGGCAGAAGAAACCAATTATCCTAACCATGTGCTAGAAATGGCGCTAGCTCACGCTATTAAAAATGATTCGGAAGAAGCTTATCGGCGCGGTGATTTGATGAAAAAGCGCTGTCTGTTGATGGAAGATTGGGCTATGTATTGCAATACCCCGAGATTGGGTACAGATTAAAACCTATTGCTGTCGTGTTGCCATTTAAAAAAACAGCTTAATTTTATAATGAATCGCCACCAAAACCGCAACGAGTGCGGCTGTTATTAACACCAAATAAAACACTAAAGTATTGATTTAGTTGATATAATCCGTATTAGCATTGCTTTGAACGTCCAAAGCGCTTGACAAGTTAAAAACTTGTATGCTAGTATCTACATCATGGATTTTCATTGACAATTCTTATTTTTTGGCGTAAGGCTAAAAAATAAAAAACTAGGCAATCAAAATAGCCTGATGCAAAGCAGGTAAAAATAGTAAGCCGATACATAGGGCTTTCTGCCGTGACGCGAGGTCACGAGGCGTGATGCCACAAGCAGAAGGGAATGTGTACCATAATAGTCCAATCGCGATGAGAAGACGGCCGAACAGAAGCAACACCGTTCTGTTTTGTGCCGTCTTTTTTTTGGCACAATAAAAACAGTTCGGAAATTAACTTATATTTTCGGGATTTTCATTATGCCACAAGCAATAAGCAATACAAATGTTTTTTTACGCTTACCCGCAGTAATTAACAAAATCGGTTTATCAAGGTCGTGCATTTACGGCAAAGTAGACCCAAATTCAAAGTATTACGACCCGTCTTTTCCCGTGCCGGTAAAAATCGGAGCGAGAGCGATTGCTTTTTCCTCTTTGCAGCTCCAAGTTTGGATTGATTCTAAGCTGAATGGCGGGGTAGTATAATGGAATCAATTAATTACCAAGATATTGACCAAGACGACGAAACGCCTTATCTATTATCGGACGGCATGGATGCTGCACTGGATAGACAGGTAGAACGTGCAAGTGAGAAACTAAACGATACCGCTAATTCACAACGCAATCGCGTTCTTGCGTGGCTTAGGAAAAAACCGTTAACAACAATACAGGCTCGCCAGGAGCTGTTTGTTATGTCAATCGCGGCTAGAATTTTCGAGCTTAAGGATAAAGGTCACATCATTGCGACTTATCCGGTCAATGTAACTCATGGTAGCAAGCGCAAAATCGCTCAATATGTGCTGCTATCGGGAGATGTTGCTGATGAATAAATGCTTCGATGGTGCTATCCGGTACGCCAATACCGGAATAGCATTTTTATATGATTTTCAAGCTAATTATAACATGGTTTTTCAAGTTGAGTTAGTAGTCATTTTGCTGGCGGCGGTGCTGTTATGAGTGCTATTACCTTTGACGACATTGAAACCTTTTTAACTCAATCCGGCATGAGTTGGGATGATCTGGCCGACAAGCTCAATATGAAGCTGAATAAAAACCAGCTTAAGTTTCAAGGTGTGACTAAAAAAGTTAATGCAGCAATGACGGCTTTGCTGGCTGAAACTACACCAGCTTTGCCGGTTGATGATGAGACTTTCAATCGTGTTGAAAGAGCCTTATTCACAATTGCAAAGTGTAGCGGTGGTTTCGCTAATACGGCATTAACTGAATGGGAAACTGACTTCAAAAGCTTGGCTAAAGAACTGAGTTCACCTGCTATTGGGAATAAGGACGGTAGCTACCTTATCAGGACGACCGGAGCTATTCGTACCACTGCCGATACAGGTGACATTGCTGAAATCGTGATCTTAGATGGTGATAGTCGGATCGGCGACGGTGGCGAGATAATCGCAGGCGCACCACATCCTTTGGGATTGCATGAAGTTTTAACCAAGCTTGGTTGGTCGCATTGTATTTATTCAAGTCACAGCAATGGTGCAACGCGCGAAGAATTAGCAGCAAAAGGTATTGATAGCGGCGGTATGTATGGAGCTGATTATCATAAATACCGTGTTGCCATTCTCGGAAGATACACACCTGAACAATTACCAGCGTTACTAGATTATTTATTCACTGAGTTACATGGTGCAGGCGTGATGCTTGCGCCTGTTACCGAGAATAAAACTTGGGCGCAAGCATGGTATTTTCCGCGCTGTCCAGATGATAGTCGGATGAAATTGTTTAAGTTCTATCAGCATGAAGGTTCTGCTCTTGATGTTGATGGAATCACACAAGATTGGATAAAGAAACAAGCGCCTGTCGAGATAAAACCGCCCAAAATCGCGCCATATAAGGCACAGCCAGGAGAAAGCATAAAAGGCTGGCAATGCCCTATCAAAGCATTTAACCAAGCTTATAGTGTGCATGATGTGTTGACTAGGAACGGTTACATTAAGAAAGGTGCTAAATATCTACACCCGAACTCTAGCAGCAAAATACCCGGCGTTCAAATTTGCGATAACTGCAAAGATGGTGTTGTTCGGGTATTTAGTCATAGTTCTGATGTATTGAACACTGGTTTTGCTTCGGATGCGTTTGATTGTTTTCGCCTGCTTGAATGCAATGGTGAGTGGTAGATGGGCGCGTTAAATTGGAACCCTGAGCTTACGCGCCAGAATCAACGCCTGTTTATGCAGGAGCAGACCAAAACCAAAACATCGAATGTTAAGCCTATTAATGGCGTAAATGTCGATGCTAAAAAACCGCCGTTTCCTTTGAAATCTGCCTCAACCATGACTGACGAGTTAAAGCCGCCTGTTTGGTTGCTAAAGGGATTTATTGAACAAGGCACATTGAATCTTTTATTTGGTGAGCCTGGGTCGTTTAAATCGCTGTTTATTTTGGATTGGGCGTTCTGTATGGCGGCAGGCTTGAACTGGTGTGGTTTACGTACCAAGCAAGTTGATGTTGTTATCCTGTGTGGCGAGGGCTTTTCAGGTCAACAACGGCGACTTAGGGCGCTAGAGATTAAATATGGGATGAAAGCACCAGCTGGCCTGTACATTAGCGAAATTCCGGCGCAAATGCTCGATGCTGGCAATGTTGAATGGATCGCTGAAACGATCAAAGAAAACTGCCCGAATGTTAAGTTAATCGCTATTGATACCCTTCACAGGAATATGAGTGGCGACGAGAACTCTTCCCAAGATATTGGCGCGTTTATCAACAATATCGACATGTACTTTAAGCCGTTGGGTGCTGCAACTTTAGTCTGCCATCATTCCGGCCACGGACAGAAAGACCGTAGCCGAGGCTCTAGTTCGATTCGGGGTTCGATGGATGGCGAGTTCTCAACCACAAAGAGCGGCGGTGGTGTTGCTTTAACTTGCCATAAGTCAAAAGACTTTGAAAGCCTTAAGCCGATGCAATTCAAGCTGGAAGTAACTGAACTTGATGGCTGGTTGGATGAGGACGGAGAACCGCTGACAAGCGTCTATTTGCAGCATCAAGGTGATGTTATAGCAAGCGACAACAAGTCAAAGCTAACAACACGAGAGGAGGTTATTTTAACCAGCCTTACGGATGTGTTAGCGCGTGATGACTGCAATGACTTTGCAACGCTTGAATCATGGCGTGATGAAGTTATGCAAGCTATCGACGGCGAGGCTGATGCAAAGCGTATGGCATTTAATCGCTGTAAAGAAAAGTTGCTCAAACTGGATTTTATTGTCGAGCGTGATGGCCTGATTTGGCTTTGTGAACAATGAACGAACACCGAACAAAACCCGAACATGTTCGAACTTGTTCGCGAGACCTAAGCGAACGAACAGAACACACACCTTTAGGTGTGTTCGGTTGTTCGGTCTTTGTTCGATAAATAACTGGATTAAAAAATTAAATTATAAGTGCCGGATTACCGGCAAAGGATTTACACATGCAAGACCAGCAACTTATTAAAGATCGGTTAATGTCCGATGTGAAATACAAAGAACCTCATCATTTCCACAACATCAGACTTTATCAAGAATCTGATTATATTGACTTCGATTACGAGATTTATCCACAGGAAAAGGATATTGATCGCAACGGCGACACCTCATATACAAACCAAAGCTGGGAATTATCATTTGACCCTGCAAGCGTGGAAATCATGGTTAAAGAAAATACCAGTGCCGATGATGTTTGCAGGCTGTTACAAAAAGCTATTGATGACATCCGAAAGAACAAAACAGGTTTTGTTGCCGATCATGAGCAAAGAAATCAGTTGTTAAACAGCATCAAAGCTCAAGCCGAATATGATGCTAACAAACTGCCGGTTTAATGGGTGATTTATGAGTAATCAAAACCCCGTCGAGATAGATGCTGCTAGTGGCGAAGTCACAGAGTACACCCCTGCCGGTAAGCCTGCCCGTTATCGTTGTCCGTTGGACAGTATGAGCGATATAAAGCGCGAAATGGCTAAGGTGTACCGTGAGGCAAGGTCTGGCTTAGTTGATGTGCAGGACGCTACCAAATTAACTTGGTGCTTGCAGGCAGTAGCTAAAGTTATCGAAGGTAGCGACTTGGAAAAACGCATCGAACAGCTGGAACAACAAAAGTAATACGGCTTATGCACTTGCCGTTGAAAGTGCAACCACTTAACTTTATAGAGATAAACAACAATGTCAAATAACAAAAATTCAGTATTAATTTTGAATCAACGCTACGGACAACCATTAACCCATTTTCAAGAGGCCGAAGCGCAAAAGCATAGAGAAATCGGCGGCATAGTCAATATCAGAACGAATGTTCGCGACACCGATAGGACATATTTTGAGTATGTTGCGCTTAGGGAAAATCTATTTGGTCGCACAGAACAACCGCAACAGGAATCAGAAGAAATACCGGCCGGATTTAGAGGCTACCTGCCCGGAAAAGGTTTTTTTTCAGGCACAGAAATAGCTTAAATATTAGCGGTCATTGATAACACGGGCTAGTTTTCTAGCCCGTTGTTTTTATTAGATAACTTAATTTTTAGGAATGATATGTCACTAATCAAACGCGTTAGATTTTTAGAACGAATAATTAACAAAATGCCGCCGCTAGCCATGCAATGCGACTACGCGCCAAGTGCCGAACAAATAAGGGCTATAGACCGCGCTGAGGCCATTGGGAGGCGTGTTTTTCTCTACATGAGGCTACCAAGCACGGTTTGGATTAGCGGCGTACCAAAGCCTTGGGAGGAGCTATGCGATTAATTCACAGACTGATGAAGCTGGAAGTAAAACAGCAACCAAAGAATAGCACCTGCTACTCGATTGACTGGTTTTATGGAATCGAATCTAAACCCGTGCCATTGATTCGTAACTTATCACTTGCGGATTTTTACACAAGCAAACCGAACAGACTGGTTAATGAGGTGTCCTTTGTCAAAAACTAGCCTGCTTAAAAGGCTCACCACGCTTGAAACAAAAAATATTAAGGTTGCGCCATTATGTATTATTTACGATGAGGAAGCAGGATTGAGCGAACAAGAACAAGCACAACTTGATAAGGCCGATTCTGAAAAGCAGCCGGTTTTGCTAATCTGCATCAGTTCAGCTGAAAAGAAGTTTTACGATGAATAGCTTGCAAAAACGATTAGCCTTGATTGAAAGCAAACGGCGCGTGTCATTACCAGCATTGGTTCTGTTTTTTCGCTCCGCAGATGGCCTTTCTATTGAACAGAAGCAAAAAATAAATACGGCGAAGCAATCGGGGCGAGATGTAAAACTGATTAAAACTTTTGTTGCTTGAGATCGAGGTTATTTACTTAGAGCTTTATCAATTGTTGATAAAGTTGAAAAAGAAAGCGACAACTAAATATCCAACGGCTTATAATTATCCTAACTTAAATGCACTGATGTTTTTACCATCATTAACGGTGAATACCATGGCCGCCACGCTTAATTCTAAAAAAACTGACAGCAAGCCATTCAATTTTGACTTAGAAAGAATGAAGCAAGCTATTGAAGCCCCTACCCGTAGAGTTCCTAATAACCTTGACTTTAAGGGCTTTGAAGAATGGATGAAGAGCAGAAAGAAAAAGGATTAGTTGTAGTTTTTGGTGAAATATTTGAAAGCAGATACTACAATTTTCCCGCAAAAGACCGAGAAAAAATATTTGATTTCACTTATCACATACAAATTAATGGCTTTGGTGGATTACCAGGCAGAAACAAAGCATCAACCGATGTAGATAAAGACGACCATCTTTTTATAGAGAAGGTTAGATACGCAAGGGAGCACAGCCTTTATCACTACCATATCGGTATTCCTGATTATAAAAAAGATAATCAAGTTGGCGACTGGACTTCTGAATATATCCTTCATTATAAATATCTGGATAATGTCGTTACTATCTTAGACCTTGACAGCCACCCTCCATTCACACTTCCCCCAAAGGAATTTTTAATTTAAAAAAATGTGTTATTGATATGTTAACTCGGTACAAAACCGTAGTGAGTTAGTTATATTCTAAATGCAATTTAAACCGCTTCGGCGGTTTTTTTACATGGGGTTCATTAACGAGGGCTTTTCATTCTGGTTCTGCGTCTTCAAGGATAAGCCATGGCGTTATACCTTCTATTTCTGCTGCTTCGGCAAGTTCCTTATCTGTTGTGACTAGAACGGTTTGAGCATTATTTATTAGACCGCAATACGGTTCACGTTTTACATTGAGGATTAGGTATGCGCTTGATATGTCAATTTTTGTGTGCCTTTCGATAATTTTTTGAGCAGCATAAATTATATTTGGGTCGTTAATATCGATTTCTTCAGATTTTTTGTTTATGTCAATTTCATACCAAGCGGCCATGCTTGATTTGGCCGCTATGTATTCATCCTCTGTGATTTTGTTATTTTCGCACTTATCTTTTAATATGTTTAGCGCTTCATTAAAGCAATCTTGGGTTATATATATTGATGAATTGTTGTTGAAATAGTCTCTAATTTTCTCGGAGCCTTCTTCTGTTATGTATCTTTTGACTAGCACTAAAGCGTCTATGAATTTTGCTCGGGGCCCTGGGTTGTTCATTTATAAAATCCCTTGCTTGGTTTAAGCATGTGAACTTAGAATTTATCTTTTTTAAGGACAATTCACAGCAGGTGCAACTTTATTATGCCTAAAATTCGACAATCGTTGCGGGTGACTTTTTGAGTTATTTTTAATTCTAGCCGCAGCCAAAGTTAGGGCCAAAGTTAGGGCTGTCGGGCATAAAAAAACCGATTGTCTTTAAAAAACAATCGGTTATCTTGTATATATGGCGGAGAAGCAGGGATTCGAACCCTGGGAGGGGATCAACCCTCAACGGTTTTCAAGACCGCCGCTTTCGGCCGCTCAGCCACCTCTCCATACCCGGCGTATTATATAGGGTGTTATATTTATTGCAATATTAATTCTTTGTTTCAACCGAAAATAATGCAGTTCGAAGTCAGGGCAACGGAATGTATTCTGAACGGTTACAGAATAGGCTTCACCTGTTGCCGTAATTAATATCAACGACGGTGTACCGGGTTTCTTTAAGCTCATTCTTAATGGCGACGTCATCATCAAAGGTTTTTTTTAGCAGCGCTCTCGCCAGCGGCGAATCGAGGCTGATGTAGTGTTTTTTAGGATTAAGTTCATCAGCTCCGACAATGCGGTAGGTCACTTCCTCGCCCGCTTCATTCTCCAGGGTCACCCAGGCGCTAAAGAAAATCCTGTCCTGGTCGTCAGGCGGTTGGGATACGATATTAAGGGCGGGCAGGCGTTTTTGCAGATAATGAATGCGTCGATCTATGCCGCGTAATTCTTTTTTACGGTAGATGTACTCGGCATTTTCCGAGCGATCGCCTTCCGCTGCCGCCTCTGATAGAGCCTGGGTGACCTCTTTGCGTTTGGTCCACAGATCCCTTAATTCAATCTCCAGCGATTGATAGCCTTCCGGCGTGATGTAAGGGGATGACTTTGGCCCCGGCGGTTTCCAGCGCGACATGATTGATTTCCTGTAGATAATTATGATGGATGGAAATAATTTTTCAGACAAAACAGCTGCAACTCTTTATCATAGTCGGCTTTTAAATTACGAAAAAGGTTTTATCATGCAAGTAGCTGACAATATGGCTGTCTCAATTCACTATACTTTAACTAATGATGAAGGCGAAGTGCTGGATAGTTCAATAGGTGATGATGCCTTGGTTTATCTGCACGGCACGGGAAACATCATTCCGGGCCTGGAAGATGCTCTACAAGGCAAAGCTGTCGGTGACAAATTTAATGTGCGCATTGCGGCCAAAGATGCTTATGGCGAACAAAATGATGAGATGATCCAGGTAATCCCACGAGCCATGTTTGAAGGCATTGATGAGATTGAAGTCGGCATGCAATTTCATGCCGACGTCAGTTCCGGTTCCGGCGAAGTCACCATCGTTAAGATCGAAGGCGATGATATTACCATTGACGGCAACCACCCGCTGGCAGGAGTGGCCTTAACTTTTGATGTGGAAGTGGTGGACGTTAGACCGGCGACTAAAGAGGAAGCCGAACATGGACATATCCACGGCGCCGGTTGTCATCATTAGGCCGTAACCTAACCCACAAAAACCTTTAGCGGTAGGCCGGAAACGCCACCTCGCGCTATGCGCTTGGGTGGTCCGGCCTACGGTCTATTTTTCCAGCAGCTGAGTCGTTACATTTTGTAGCAATCTAGCCTACAAAAGCCTTTAGTAATTCAGCGGTATTCGCCATGCCTTTATGGAGATGCCGCTCAATTTCTTCCATGGTTATTTCTCCTTCCGATTTTCCTGCGGCCCAATTGGCGACGACGCTGATCGCGGCATAATCCATACCGAGTTCTTTGGCCAGTGCCGCTTCCGGCATACCGGTCATGCCGACCAGGTTGCAGCCGTCTCTTTCCATGCGCTGGATTTCCGCGGTGGTTTCAAGGCGCGGGCCTTGGGTGCAGCCGTAGGTGCCTAGTGGGCTGATTTTTATGTTGGCCGTGGCTGCGGCGTTAATTAAGCGCGAGCGCAGCTTTTGATTGTACGGATAGGTAAAGTCGATATGCTGCACCGCTTCGTCTTCAAAAAAAGTATGCAGGCGGCCATAGCTGTAATCGATAATCTGGTCGGGAATGGCGATATGCGCCGGAGCCATTTCACTGGTAATACCGCCCACCGCGGCGACGGCGATGATCTGCTCGACGCCGAGCTGTTTAAGTCCCCAGATATTGGCCCGGTAGTTTATTTTATGCGGGGCGATGGTATGGGGGTTGCCGTGCCGGGCCAGGAATATAATCCGGCTGCCGTTCAGCTCGCCGGTAACAAACTCGGCGGAAGGCGAACCGTAAGGCGTGTCCAGCTGCTCGCGGTTGATGATGGTTAAGTCGCTCAGTTGGGTCAGGCCGGTGCCGCCGATGATGGCAAGTGTAGTCATGATGTTTATTCCTTGCAGGCGAAAATGCCCGGTGCGTTGCGTAAATAGCCTTTGTAGTCCATGCCGTAGCCGAACAAGTAACGGTTTTCCACCTTCAGTCCGATAAAGTCGGCGGTGACTGGTTTTTCATGGTCGAGGATTTTATCCACTAACACGGCGCTGTAGACGGCTGTTGCGCCTTGTTCCCGGCAATATTGATAGATAACTTCAAGGGTGATGCCTTCATCGAGAATATCGTCGACGATAAGAACCGTGCGGTCTTTAAGCGGTGTTTCCGGTTTAACCAGCCATTTGATGCTGCCGCCTGAAGTCTGATTTTGATAGCGACTGGCATGGATGGAGTCAATGGTTAACGGAATGGTTAATCGGGTCAGTAATTTACCGACGGTGACGATGCCTCCGTTTATAACGCAGAGCAACAGTGGGTTGCGATCGGCAAGCGCGGTGTTGATTTCCTGAGCCATGTTATCGATGGCGGCTTCAACTTCCTGTTCGCTGTGCAGCAAATCGGCCGTCGCCTGGACGTGTTTGATTTCTTCAAGCATGGTTATAGAGTGTGGTTGATGATGAGGGTTGATAATTGCTGCCATTTTTCGGACTGCATGAGTTGCTCGCGGTTCATTTGCGGTTTGCCTTGCATCCTACGCAGTCGTTGTTCTCTGACGGGATCGTGGGTTAGCGGCAAGGCATCAAGCACTTGCTCGGCGGCGGTCGGGTTGTTGCAGACCAGGATCATATCGCATCCGGCATGTTGCGCCAGTCTGGCGCGTTCCGGGAAGTCGCCGACCGATGCCGCGCCTTCCATGCTCAAGTCGTCGCTGAATACTGTGCCGTTAAAGTTTAATTCCTTGCGCAAAATCTGTTGTATCCAGAACGGCGAGAAACCGGCCGGATTCGGGTCGATTTTCGGATAGACCACATGCGCAGGCATAATGCCTTCCAGGCCTTCCGCGATCAGTTGTTTAAAGGGCAGCAAATCTTTTGCCCTGATGCTGTCCAACTCCCGTTCGTCTACCGGCAAGGTCAGGTGCGAGTCCAACGCTACTGCGCCGTGTCCGGGAAAATGCTTGCCGGTTGCGGCCATGCCCGCTTCATTCATACCTTTTCTGAATAAGCTTGAAAGGCGGGTTGCAAGCGCCGGATCGGTTGAAAATGAACGGTTGCCGATGATTTCGCTAACGCCGCAATCAATATCCAAAACCGGCGCAAAGCTGAAATCGACACCGACAGCCAGTAATTCGGCAGCCATCAACCAGCCTGCCGGTTCCGCCAATTCAGGGCTTTGTGCGTAGCTTGATGCAGGCGGCAAGCGCGTAAAGCCTTGTTGAAAGCGTTGGACCCTGCCGCCTTCCTGGTCGACGGCGATCAGTATGTCGCCATTGCGCGCCGCGCGAATAGCGTTAATCAGCTCGGTAACTTGTTCGGGATTTTGATAATTGCGCGAAAAAAGGATGACCGCCCCGGTGTTGGGATGGTTTATTTTTTCTTTTTCGGCTTGTGTCAGGGTTAAGCCTGCAACATCCAGCATTATCGGGCCGATCGGGAGATTGGTTGTCATTGCCTTGTCAGTACTTGGATTCGTTTTAAAATTGATGGGGTTGGCCTTATACTAGACCATTATTTTCCAGTTACACGGAGTCTGTTATGCGTTTATGGGTTGTGGTATTAAGTCTTCTGTTCATGTCTGTTGCGGTTGCGAATGAAGGGGCAAAAGAATCGGAAGCGGAAGCCGGTGTAAAATATGTGGAAATGACTCCCAAGTTTACCGTTAATTTGGCGGAACCAAAAAAGTTTTTGCTGATAAATGTTCAATTATTGGTTGAAGGCGCCGGCACTATTGCTGCGATAAAAAAGCACATGCCGGCATTAAGGCACGAATTAATCATGCTATACAGCGGCAGGCCGTCTGAAGCATTGCAAACCATGGAACAGCGCGAAGCATTGCGTCAGGAAACCACAGCGGTTATTCGCAATACGCTGGAAAAGATGAAAGAAGGTGACAAAGGGCATGGCGAGCCCGAAGAGAAAGAGCATTCCGAAGAGGAGGGTAAGGCCGGGCATGAAGAAGGTTTTAAAGAAGCCTATTTTACTGAATTTTTGGTTGATTAAGATTTTCAAGGCATAAGGCCAAAGGCCTTGTGCCTGTTTTACATTCCCAACTGAGCTTTAATGCGGGTTAAGTTATCCGCAATTTGCCGTTCGGTATAAGGAACGGCGTCAAACTTCCCCCAGACCGGCGCAGGCCATGCTTTATCAACCTGATAGCGGACTATATGGTGGATATGCAATTGAGGAACGATATTGCCTATTGCGGCAATATTCATTTTGTCGGCTTTATAAAGTGCGGCCAGGTTTTCGGCAAGATAGCTGGATTCCTCGGTCAGCAATTCACGCTCAGCTTTGTTCAGCTGGTAAATTTCCTGCAAGTCCGCCCGTTCCGGCACCAGTATAAACCAAGGATACTGGCTGTCATTCATCATTAATAATCGACATAACTCAAAACGGCCAATGGCTATGCAATCCTGTTCCAGGCGCGGGTGTAGCTGAAATATCATGAGTCTATTTATCCTGAAAAAAACTAAAAGCAATGCTTGAAAATGGTTAGATAATCAGTTTAACTTAATATTTCGACTGAGAATATAACAATAACAGGAGGACAGTTTTATGTCTGCTACAACCATTTCAGATAAGGCCCTTTCAGCTCAAGATGTACCTGATGGCAATCAGTTATCCGTCTCGTTTCGGTTATTGTTGGGGCTGTACGCAATCATTCCTTTGTGTTTGTTGTTACAGCTGTTTGACGGTTGGTTTTGGCAGGGCTTTTTACAGCATAATTTACCGAGCAGTCCTAAGCAGTTTTTATTGTTTCAAATTATTTTTGGAACGCCGCATATTGTCGCCAGCTCCATCTTGCTGGTGAGCAATACCGAATACCTGAAGTTTTATAAGTTGAAGCTCATTTTGATGACGGTTGCCATTATCACGGCTTTCGGCGTGGGCAGCCTGTTTATTCCCTATAAAGCGCTTTATGTCACAGTGGCAGCCTGGACCGTATACCACGTACTCAAACAGCAATTGGGCGTGGGGCGTGGTCTATATCGTCTGCCCGATTGGGTTTTTTACCTGCTATTGTGGCTGAGCGTGACGGCGGGCCTATTTGTTTACATCGGTATCTTCCTGAAAAACAGCCTGGATGTGCAACAACTGGAGTGGATCAAGCTTGTTTCGGGCAGTTTATGTGTAGGGCTGATTTGCAGTGCGTTGCTATGCGAGCGCTATGTGACCACGCAATCGGGCAGGTGTTTTTTGTGGTCCAATGTTTTATTGGTACTAAGCACGTTTTATCTTTTTGTTCAGCAGTATTATTTCCTCGCGATTTTGGTGCCAAGACTGGTGCATGACGCGACGGCCTATATTTTTTATGTGGTGCATGATTACAACAAGCACCACCGGCAACCGCAGAATCCCATGTATCGCTATGCGGCGCGTTGTCATCTGCCCGTTTTTATCGTTTTGCCGCTGTGTTCATTTGCACTGGCGTTTGTGTTGGAGTCTTACGGAGACAGCGCGGTCAATGCGGTAACCGAATTCTTTTTCGGCATGGAGATTAATAAGGCGATTACCCTGGGCGTGCTGGGTTATCTGGCGTTAATGCATTATTACACCGAGGCATTCACCTGGAAGCAGGGCTCGCCTTATCGGCGGTTTATTGCGTTTTCGAAATAGGAAAAAAGACGGAAGATAAAAGGCGAAGGGCGAAGGGCGAAGGGCGAAAAAAGCTTGCATTTGGATTTAAGGAGCGCTGCAATTTTTAGCCTTTAGCCTTTAGCCTTTAGCCTTTAGCCTTTAGCCTTTAGCCTTTAGCCTTTAGCCTTTAGCCTTTAGCCTTTAGCCTTTAGCCTTTAGCCTTTAGCCTTTAGCCTTTAGCTAACTCCCTAACCGCATCTTCAGTATGGAAAAATGCCTTACCGGGTTTCAGTTGCCTGAGAAAGTCGGTTTTTTCAAGTTTATCGAGTACCGGGCCTTTCGCTTCCGAGATGTGCAGGGTCATTTTCGATGCTTGCAAAGTATGGTTCAGATTCTCCAGCACCTCCAGTGCCGTGGTGTCTATGTCGCTGATTGAGGTAAAAATAAGCACAATATGCTTAAGATTCGGCTGCCGCCTTAACTCGGCGTTGATGAACTCCTCGATATAATTGATATTGGCAAAAGTGATGCTTTCATCGACACGCAGTAATAGCAGGTGAGGCCAGGTTTCCACGCTATGGCGTTTGATATTACGGTAATGTTCAGTGCCGGGTATACGCCCGACCACGGCAATATGCGGCTGGCTGGTTTTACGCAAGTGGCTGATCAGGGTCAGGATAATGCCCAGAGTGATGCCTTCTTCAATCCCGTAGACTAAAACGCCCAATAAAGTAGCGGTTTCGGCGATACCGTCACCGCGATCGTAACGCCAGGTGTGGGTAATGTCGCTCAGTTTCACCAAAGGAATAATGGCGACCAGGATGATCGCAGCCAGCGCCGCTTTGGGAATATTTTCAAACAACGGGCTAAAGAAAATGACCGCCAGCGCAAGAAGTCCGGCGGCGATCAGCATAGCCATTTGAGTGCGCGCACCGGCAGCAAAATTCACCATAGTACGGCTAAATCCCCCAGCTACCGGCATGCCTCCGGAAACGGCGGCAGCCAGATTAGCAACGCCCAGCGCGATCAACTCCTGATTGGGGATGATTTTTTCGTTTCTGAAATTGGCGGTAACCTTGGCAATGGCTACGCTTTCAACATAGGCAATCAGTGCGATAAAGCCGGAGTAGGGCAGTAATGCATACCATTTTTCAATAGGGGAGAAATCCATGTTTAAAGCCGGGAAACCGGACGGAACCTGACCGACAACCGCCACACTCTGTTGGCCGGTCAGATCGAAGTAACCGACTGCCAGCGTTGCCAGCATGATGGTCAATAATGGCCCGCATTTGCTGATCGCCGTGATGAGATAAGGTTGCATGCCGGTGTTTTTAAGGATAAAAGCCAGCGGCTTGCCGAAAAACACCAATAAACCAATCGCGGCGAGGCCGATTAATAGAGTGACCGGCACGAAGCCTGAAAAATAATGGCTGTAGCAAATAGCATCAACGCCGCATGTCGGTGTTTTTAAGCCGAGTAACTGCGGTAATTGACTGCCGATAATCAATAGCGCGGCGCCGCTGGTAAAGCCGGTGAGCACCGGGTGGCTGATAAAATTCACCAGCCCGCCCATGCGCAGCAGCGCCATCAGCAGCATGATGATGCCGCTTTCCGCCGACAGAATCAGTGCGCTTTGAACAGGGGTGCCCAACGCGCTGATTTCCGGGGCCGTCAAGGCGCTGGCAATCATGATGGCGGCAATCGAAACCGGCCCGACCGACAGGGTGCGACTGGTGCCGAGCAGGGCGTACAGCACCGGCGGCAGGATGCTGGCATAAAGCCCCAGTTGCGGCGGCAAACCGGCCAGGATCGCATAGGCAATACCCTGCGGAACCAACAAAATAGCGGTAATGATACCGGCGAACACATCGCTGTTAAATTCCTGGCGGGTGTAGGATTTTAGCCAGCCTGCAATCGGAAATAACTGTGTTAATCGTGCGTTATTGAATTTTGAATGGGGCATAGAAAGATAAAGGGCGAAAGACAAAGGGCAAAGGGCGAAAAGTGTAAAGCGGTTTTTTAGCCTTTCGCCTTGCGCCTTTCGCCTAATAATTTATTCCTCTTTCATAAACTTTTTGGCATAGCATTCCAGATGAGGAATATCGATGCGGTAACCTTTGAGCATCAAATGCCAATATAGCCACGGAAAGCCGGTAGTTTTACCCCACCACCAGATAGCACGGCTTTTTCTTGGGTCGAGCAGCGGGAAGGAAGGCGTTACCTTGCCGTCATAGGCAAATTCAGCCAGCATCACTTTACTCAGTGAGGTGGTTAATGGACAGGAGCCGTAACCGTCATAGCCGCCTTGGACATCCTTGCTGTTTTCCAGGCTAAGAATATTGTCAACCACGACCGGCACCTGCTTGCGCACCGCTGCGGCGGTTTTGGCATTCGGCGTTGAACCGGCGTCGCCCAGGCCGAAAATATTGCTGTATTTAGCATGTTGCAGGGTGTTGGGATTGACATCAACCCAGCCCGCCGCATTGGCAAGAGGGCTTTTTTTAATGAAATCCGGCGCGCTTTGCGGCGGCGTGACATGAATCATGTCGAACGCTTTGGTAATGCGTTGCTTGTTGCCTTCGCTGTCGGTGGTTTCGAAAGTGGCGATTTTGGCCGGGCCGTCAATGGCAACCAGGTTGTGGTTAAAACTGGTTTTAATACCGTAGTCGGCGACCACTTTACTGAGTGCTTTTGCGAAAAACGGCACGCCGAACAGGGCGGGACCGGCATTTAAAAATTCAATGTTGAATTTGTCCAACGTGCCTCTTTTGCGGAAGCGATCCGCGGCCAGATACATGATCTTTTGCGGCGCGCCTGCGCATTTGATCGGCATCGGCGGTTGGGTGAACAGCGCCGTGCCTTCTTTAATGGCCTGGATGCATTCCCAGGTGTATTCCACGGTTTCGGCGGAATAATTGCTGCACACATTGTTTTTGCCCAGCGTTTCTTTCAAGCCTTCAATTTTGTCCCAATCCAGTTGCAGGCCGGGGCAGACCACCAGATAGTCGTAACTGACCGTATCGCCGGAACGCAGGCTGACGCTGTTGTCATCCGGTTGAAAGGTTTCCGCGTAATCCTTGATCCAGGTGACGGTCGGGTGAATCAAATCGACTTCATTGCGCGTTGTTTCTTTTAAGGTATAAGCGCCGCCGCCGATAATGGTGAAGCCCGGCTGGTAATAGTGGACTTCAGACGGTTCAACGATGGCAATATCAATATCGGCGTTTTGACGACGCATGTTGTTGGCAACGGAAACGCCGGCGGCGCCTCCCCCTATAATTAGCAAGGTATGGTGTTGGTTTGACATAAATTCCTCTTAAGCCTGTAGTGAGTGGAAGATTTCGATGCACGACAAAAAGTGTAAAACAACACACATTTTGTCATCCACCTATTTTTTATTATTCTGCCTCTTGGCTTTTTTTCCACGCTTCAAATCCACCGGCCATAGACAGTACATTAGTGTAACCCAATTGCTGCAAGGTCTGCGCCGCCAGTGCCGAGCGATTGCCCAAACGACAGTAGATGAGCACCGCTTTCGACTTGTCGGCCAGTTCAGGCATGTTGCCGATTTTGAATTCCAGCATCCCGCGCGGCACCAATAGCGCGCCGTCAATATGCCCGGCGGCGTATTCGCTCTCTTCGCGGGTATCGACCAGCACGACATTGCCTTTCGCGAGCAGCTGTTTCGATTTGGCGACATCGATTTCAACGATGTGTTGCTTGGCCTCCGCCACCATGTCTTCGGTTTTTGTCGTGGCGCGGACCGGCAGCGATGCGTCCCTGAGTGCTACGGCATCCTGGCGCTCATTTTCATCCAGGCCGCAATAACGGTTGGCTGGAACTGCTTCGTCAATCAATCGGGGTTTGGGTAAATTCAGGTTGTTCATGATCTCGATAAATTGTTCGCGGGTCTTGCCGGCCAGACGCGGATTGGTGGTGCGTTCCTGCATGATGCTGCTGACCCAGCGCTGTTGGTAATCGTGGCCCGGATAGACCAGCGTTTCATCCGGGAGAGTAAACAAGCGTTGGGTAATGCAGTCATAAAGCGCCCCGGCATCGCCGCCCTGAAAATCGGTGCGTCCGCAACCGCCTATCAATAAAGAGTCGCCGGTAAACAGGCGGTCGCGCCATAAAAAAGAAATACTGCCGCGCGTATGTCCGGGCGTGGCGATGACCCTGATTCGTTCGTCGCCGGCAAATTTGAAAATATCGCCGTCCTGAATCTGAATGTCGGCCGATTCGGCCCCGCACAGTCCGCTCACCGCAGTTTGCGCGCCCAAGCGTTGGCGCAGCAGGCCGCTGGCGGTGATATGGTCGGCATGAACATGGGTTTCCAGCGAATATTTCAGTTGCAGGCCGTGCGCTGCCAGCAGCTCAATATATTCATCGATATGGGTGTTGACCGGGTCAATCAGAATGGCGTCCTTACTGATCGGATCGGCAATCAAGTAAGTGTAGGTCCAGGTTTCCTGATCGAATAATTGTTTGAATAGCATGATGTGTCTCCGGTTGGGTATGGGGTATATCTGGTTAAAGCAAGGCTTGTGCCAAAAGGTTAAGACGAAGGGCGAAGGGCTAAAGGCAAAGGGCGCATAGTTAAAGTACGGACCTTTAGCCCTTTGCCTTGCGCCTTTCGCCTGTTTCATATATTGTTTCAGTGAAACATCTATTTGATTCAGTGAGACATTCATGAAACAAACGAAACAGCTTTCCGAACCCTTGTCAGGCTGGCTGGCACAGCAGCCATTGCAGCCGTTGTTTTTAAAGCTGCTCGATCTTTGCGATGTTGCAGCTCTCTATATCGTTGACCGGGATCAACAGGTTATTCACTGGAGCCGGGGCGCGGAACAGTTATCGGGATTGAACGCCGAAGATGTCACAGGCAAGCCCTGTTTGCAAGAATACGTGATTACCGAGGGCGGCGACCATCAAAAACAACTCATAAAATTAGTTCAAGCTGGTGGACATGAAATTGAGTTGAATAAGATGACTCACGTTTTGCATGACCAAGAGGGCGTTTTTGCCGGTGGCTTGGGACTGTTGCTCCCCGCTTCGGAACAATCGGAAAACACGACTTCGCCGAAAGACTCAAGTGCAATGCCTGAGTCCGGGAAGCAGGGGTTTCAAGGTCTGTTAAGCCGCTCACCGGCCATGCAGGCGGTGTTCCAGATTATTCAAAATGCCGCAGAAACGGAAGCTACGGTATTGGTAAGAGGCGAGAGCGGTTCCGGTAAGGAACTGGTTGCCAAGGCCATTCACGATCTGAGCGTCCGACGCAACGCGCCTTTTTTGGCGATCAATTGCGCGGCCTTGTCCAGTAGCTTGCTGGACAGCGAGTTGTTCGGTCACGTGCGTGGCGCGTTTACCGGTGCGATCAAGGATCATAGCGGCCTGTTTCAACGTGCGCACGGCGGAACCTTGTTTCTGGATGAAGTGGCTGAACTGCCGCTTGAATTACAGGCCAAGCTGCTTCGCGTCATCCAGGAAAGAAACTATATTCCGGTCGGCGGCGACCGTTCCATTGATGTCGATGTGCGCATCGTCGCCGCGACCCATCGTTCATTGCGCGAGGAAGTAAAAAACGGGCGATTCCGTGAAGACCTGATGTACCGGCTCCGGGTCGTGCCCATTTTTATTCCGCCGTTGCGGGAACGCCGGGAAGATATAAGCCTGCTGATCTGGCATTTTATCCAGCAGCATAATGCCGCCAATTTCAGGCAAATCGAAAAAATCGATCCTCAGGCCATGCGGGCTTTGCTGGACTATGCGTGGCCGGGCAATATCCGGGAGCTGCATAATGTGGTGGAATATGCTTTTGCGGTAGGCAGGGGGACGACCTTGCGCTGCTCTGAATTGCCGCCTGAGTTCAGGGAGTCGCGTACTGTCGGGTCGCAAACTGTGCAAAATTCGCCGCTGTCTGCGGCAGAGGAATCCGCTGCAATCCAACAGGCACTGGAGCAAAGCAATGGCAGGGTGACCCAGGCCGCCCGTTCACTGGGTATGAGTAGGGCAACGTTCTGGCGTAAGCGCAAGATTTATGGGGTTTAAATAGTTTCACGCCGCTGTTAAACGCTATGATGTTCTTAATATTTAGTAAGCTATTTCCTTTTAACGAGGTGATTCATGTCTTCCGTACTTACACCTCGTCATTTTACCGCCGAAGAATATTTAACGCTGGAGCGTAGTGCGTCCTGTAAAAGCGAATTCCATGATGGGCAAATTTATGCGATGACCGGCGCAAACCGGGAACATAATTTGGTAACTATTAATATTGCCGGGGAATTAAGCATACAACTCAAAAAACGCCCCTGCGAGGCCTATGTCAACAACATGCGCGTCAAGGCAGCCGAAGCGCGCAGCTACCATTATCCGGATATCGTTGTTGCCTGCGGTACGCCGCAATTTGAGGATGCACATGTCGATACCTTGCTCAATCCTACGTTGCTGATTGAAGTGCTGTCGCCATCCACTGAAGCTTACGACCGAGGAGGCAAGTTCGCCCATTATCGTAAAATCCCTACATTGCGCGAATACTTGTTGGTTGCCCAAGACCAGCCAAGTATCGAACGCTATCTGCGGCAAGGCGACGTTTGGATATTAACGGAGGCAGTGGGACTTGAGGCCGACGTTCCGCTGGAAAGCATAGACTGCGTTCTCAGCTTGCGCGAGGTTTACGACAAAGTTTTGGATAACTGGGATGTGGAATTGCCGTATTGATGTATTTATCGTAGCTCGTGGCGCAGTGCGCCTTGGCTACGCTCTCATGTATTAAGTTAACCCGTTCGGGATAAGAAAAGAAGCAAGCTTTTTGAGCAGGGCTTTATTGAGATGTAGTGGAGCTCAACGACTACACTCAATAAAGGATATGGCTTTTGATGGGCTGCCGGCTCTTAACGTTGACAACGTCAATCAATCGTCGCTTCTTTAAATTTGAAGTTAGTCTTTAGCAACAGCCCGATTTTTATTCCTGATCCACTCGCTCCACGATCCCGCATAAAGCTTGGAACCGGTTAATCCGGCATATTCCATCGCCAGCAAGTTATGGCAGGCGGTTACGCCGGAGCCGCAATAATGAACGACTTGTTCGGGGGCGGTGGTGCCGATAAGTTGGTTAAATTGTTCGCGCAATTGTTCCGCCGATAAAAACAAGCCGTTGCTATCCAGGTTTAATTGGAAGGCTCGGTTTAATGCGTAGGGAATATGGCCTGCAACCGGGTCGACAGGTTCCTGCTCGCCGCGATAACGTTCAGGCGTTCTGGCATCGATCAGGCAAATGGTTTTTTGAGCCAGACTGTTTTGCACTTGTACGGCGTTAAGCCATGCCGCCTCGTTCAGATACGGCCTGAATGTGGCGGGCTTAACGGTGGGCAAGGTTGTGGTGACGGGGAGGCCTTGTTTTTGCCATTGTTTGATACCGCCATTTAATACTGCAACCTTGTCATGGCCCATGCAGCGCAATAGCCACCAGAGACGGCCTGCAAAAGCGCCGCCCGCATCGTCATAAACCACGACTTGGCTGGTGTTGGTTACGCCCCAGTCGCCCAGTTTTTTTGCCAATAAAGCGAAGTTCGGCAAAGGGTGACGGCCGGTAAAGTCGGTAATGGCTGAGGACAAGTCCTTGTCCAAATGGGCATAGCGGGCATTGGGGATATGTCCGTGTCGATAGGCTTTGGCACCGGCTTCGGTATCCGCTAATGAGAACCGGCAATCAATGATGATCCAGTCGGGATGGTTAAGTTGTTGATGGAGTGTTTGTGTGGAAACGAGTGTCGAGTAAGTCATAGTTTTATACCGTTAAGATGATTTTGCCGATATGTCGGCTGCTTTCCATGAGTTGATGGGCTTTTGCGGCATCGGTGAGTGCAAAAGTTGAATGGATAACCGGTTTGATTTGGCCGGATGCTAATAAGGGCCAGACCTTTTCAAGCAACTTGGCTGCGATTGCCGCTTTAAAGTTATCGTCTCTGGCCCTTAAGGTGGAGCCGGTAAGGGTGAGTCGTTTGAGCATGACGGGCAATAAGTTTATTTCGGCTTTCGGGCCGTTTTGAATAGCGATTTGCACCAGTCGGGCGTCGTCAGCCATGCATTTTAGATTGCGCGGGAAATAGTCGCCGCCGATCATGTCCAGGATAACGTCGACGCCTCTGTTGTCGGTAAGTCGCTTAACCTCGTCAACAAAATCCTGTTCCTTATAGTTGATCGCGGCATCCGCGCCGAGTTGCAGACAGAACTCGCATTTGGCATCTGAGCCTGCGGTGACGATGACCTTGGAGTTAAAGGCTTTGGCCAGTTGTATCGCCGTCGTCCCTATGCCGCTGGCTCCGCCATGTACCAGCAGTGTTTCGCCGGGCTGCAACTGGGCGCGGTCAAAGACATTGCTCCAGACGGTAAAGCAAGTTTCCGGCAATGCGGCGGCCTGGGTGAAAGACAGGCCTTCCGGCACGGGCAGGCATAACGCCGCCGAGGCGAGGGAATATTCGGCATAACCGCCGCCGGTCACCAGTGCGCAGACCCTGTCGCCTTCATGTAAATGGCTGATGTCGCTTCCCAAGGCAATAATGGTTCCTGCAACTTCAAGTCCCGGAATGTCAGATGCGCCGGGCGGAGACGGATACAGGCCTTTGCGCTGCATAACATCGGGTCGGTTGACACCGGCGGCAGCGACTTTAATTAACACTTGGTTAGCAGACGGCGTTGGTATGGTACGTTTTGCCGGTTTTAAAACACCGTTTTCTATTTCAATGGCGATCATCTGTTCAGAAATCCGCATAGTTACAACATCGTCAATAATCCAAGTTGCGGTTATTATATGTCCCAGTTATTTTCTTAAACAATGTGTGGGTAGGATAAAACAGATGATTCGTGCAGGTATTGTGGGCGGAACCGGATACACCGGCGTTGAGCTATTGCGGATTTTAGCATTGCATTCGGATGTGGAGGTGACGGTCGTCACGTCGCGTGCCGATGCCGGACTTAGGGTGGATGCGCTTTATCCCAGTCTGCGCGGCGCTATCGATGCGGTATTTAGCTTGCCTGAGCTCGAAACCTTGGCCGAATGCGATGTGGTGTTTTTTGCGACGCCGAACGGCACGGCGATGTTGATGGCGGAGCCGTTACTGGCGCGTGGCGTAAAAGTTATCGATCTGTCTGCCGATTTCAGGTTGAAAGATGCCAAGGAATGGAGCAAATGGTATGGCATGGAGCACGCCTGTCCTGATTTAATCTCGGAAGCTATTTACGGCTTGCCGGAACTGAATCGCAAGGCAATTAAACAGAGTAATTTAATCGCTTGTCCGGGCTGTTATCCAACCGCCGTGCAGCTGGGATTTTTGCCGTTACTTGAAAACGATCTGATTGATGTTAAGCATTTAATCGCCGATGTTAAATCCGGTGTCAGCGGAGCGGGGCGCAAGGCGGAGTTGGCGACGTTAATGAGTGAAACCGGCGAGAGTTTTAAAGCTTATGCGGTTGGCGGCCATCGGCATTTGCCTGAGATTGCTCAAGGGCTTGAGTTGGTGGCTGGAAAATCGGTCGGATTGACTTTTGTGCCGCATTTGACGCCGATGATTCGTGGAATACACGCTACTTTATATGGCCAGGCGCACGGAAACCTGGATGATGTGCAGGCTTTGTACGAAAAAAGATATGCCAATGAAGCGTTTGTTGATGTATTGCCGCAAGGTTCGCATCCTGATACCCGAAATGTACGGGGCAGCAATAACTGCCAGATTTCGATTCACCGGCCGCAGGGCGGTCAAACTATCGTGGTATTGTCGGTGATTGATAACCTGGTTAAGGGCGCAGCGGGGCAGGCGGTGCAAAATATGAATCTGATGTTCGGGCTAAAGGAAGACTCGGGATTAAAGATAATTGCGCTTTATCCGTAGGGGTAAATAATCAGTTGTACACACCTTCATAATTCTTGACTAAAAAGCTGGGTATAGTCATAATTTCTTCCAACTTCATTTTTATAGTGTTACATGTATGTCTAATCCGATAGTTTTTACTGACAGCGCCGCCTCCAAGGTGGGTGAATTAATAGCCGAGGAAGGTAATGATAATCTGAAGCTGAGAGTTTATGTTTCAGGAGGGGGGTGTTCAGGGTTTCAATATGGCTTTACTTTTGATGAAGAAGTCAATGAAGATGATACCTGCGTTGAAAACGGCGGTGTCACGGTATTGATTGACTCGATGAGTATTCAATATTTAACCGGCGCTGAAATCGATTATAAAGAAGATTTGTCAGGTGCTCAGTTCGTTATCCGTAATCCTAACGCGACCACTACCTGCGGTTGCGGGTCTTCTTTTTCCGCGTAGTTATTTTATAGTTTCTCCCCCCTCGTTGGGCGACAGGGTGTCGCCCTTTTTGTTTCCCTGATAAATTCCCCCAAGAATGACAGAGTCAATCGCTCCTGTTACTTCTTTAAGATTGCCCGGCAGATTGTTCATGGTTTGTCTGGCCAGCCACGCGAAAGCAACGGCTTCAACATGGTCTGGATGAAGGCCATACGGCTCTGTTGATTCAACAGGGCATTCAATGTTTTGTTGGATGAGCTCCAGTAAATATTCATTGTGAATGCCGCCGCCGCAAACCAATATACGTTCAGTAGCCGGTGCGTGCTTTTTGATCGCATCGCAAATCGTTATCGCCGTCAAAAAACACAGGCTGGCTTGTATGTCCTCGGCTTTGTAGCTGAATGCGTCGAAATACTGATAAATCCAGGGAAGTGAAAAATATTCCTTGCCGGTGCTTTTTGGCGGAGCGGCGTTGAAATAAGTGTCTTGTTTTAATAGCGCTACCAAGCCATGATCGATGTTGCCGGTTTTGGCCCAGGCACCGCTTTTGTCATACGATTGGTTCCGGTGCAGCTTGATCCACAGATCCATTAAGGTGTTGCCGGGGCCGGTATCAAAGCCGATGACTTCTGCCGACTGCTGTTTAGGCAAGGCGGTAATATTGGCTATGCCGCCGATATTTACGATGCAGCGATGTTCATTTGGGTGGTGAAAAACGGCTTGATGAAAAGCCGGAACCAGCGGTGCGCCTTGGCCTTTGGCTGCAATATCCCGGCGTCTGAAATCGGCCACGGTGGTAATGCCGGTAAGTTCGGCAATTATATTGGGATCGCCGATTTGCAGGGAAAAAGGAAATCGGATGTCAGGCGCATGGTAAATGGTTTGTCCATGGCTGCCGATGGCATTGATCAATGAGGCGGGAATGTCGGCTTTAGCGAGCAAGGTATTAACGGCCTTTGCGAATAAGTGGCCGAGTCGGGTATCCATTGTGCCGTATTCTTTGAGCGAAATGAGTGTGTCAGGCTTGCTGAGGTGCTGGATTGTGCTTTGAATATCGTCGGGAAAGGGCAGGTATTCAAATTCGACAAGACGGGCTTTATGGTTTTTAAAATCCACAAGAGCGGCGTCAATGCCATCCAGGCTGGTTCCGGACATGAGTCCAATATAAAGTTCAGGCATCGCTTTTGGTTAATCGTAACGAGACGACTGCATAGACG